>ERZ889078.9-NODE-9-length-129417-cov-19.436913_pt1 | contig 129417 bp, 129 predicted proteins | sample MGYA00521266_ERZ889078 | MGnify/ENA primary metagenome ERZ889078 (study PRJEB32303, sample SAMEA104408618) | aquatic metagenome | biome: Brackish water; feature: Pelagic; material: water | place: Baltic Sea | collected 2014-06-16T06:34:00 | depth 76,534 m ... | reverse complement strand
GCATTCGCTCAGCCCGTCAATACAAAAGTCGGATGATCAAGGACTCCAAGTATATTTCACTAATATGAGACCTCAGCATAACTCCGTTTTGATAGATTTATCTAAATTTTATCGAACAAAACCAATGGCATATTTTCGAGCGTTTTACTAAAGTAGGGGTTATGCTGAGGTCTCAAGTAATTGGCTTTAACGTTGTATTTAAATACTCGAACTTTTCCGCCCAATATTTGTATGTGAAGCCTGCCGCGGTTGGCTGGAGGCATTAGTGCTTGGCCTCTTTGATTTTCTTGTCGAAATCTTTGGCCTTAAAGCCAAAGCTTAGAGTTAATCTACACCGATTAACTCGCAAGGAACGGCGCGGGCGGTCAGGCGGCGACAGGCCAAGCTGGCTTGCTCTTCGGTTAGGCCCATGACATTGGCATCATATCCGACGCTGCGCTCTAATACTTTACGCAAACCTTGGCTTAGGGTAGTCGACTCGGCCAATGTAATTTTCAAAAGCTCACGCTCGGCTACAGATCTACTTGGATAGCGGCCAACATTCACCCCAAAATGATGCCCACCAGAGGTTGACATGCGGGTCACAACTTGCGGTTGGAGATCGTTGATTGAAGGTGCGTAAAGCGATGGATCGTCCTGTGTCGTAAGCACCATCGCAGAATATTGTAAGGTGTTTTCCGGCGGTAATTGTGCTGCGCTGAGTTGAACCTCGGTATTGGGTACGAAGGCGAGTTCGGGCGCCTTAAAGCTTTGATCTCCCAAATTCTTAAGATCAGTTTGGTTAAGCCCGGCATTAGCTGCCGCCTCTTCTAGGGCGGAATTAATGTTTTCCAACAAAATGGCCTTTTTAGCCAAACCGCCGCCTATGCTGGCAGGTCTGGGTTTAGGCCGTGGCGATTTGGCCAGTACGAGTGAGGTTTGACGTGTTTTGCTGGCCATTAGAATATTTTTCACAATCGCAGGCTCTGACAGTGGCACTTTAATTCCTGAAGATTTTGTTTTGAAACCCAAGTTTAAAAGCTCGGCCATCTTTTGATTGCGTTTTGGCGTTGATGTACTGCCAAAAATCGTCGCAATAATGCGCCGATTACCACGCTCGGCTGAGGCTGTTAGGTTAAATCCTGCGGCATTTGTGTAGCCAGTTTTGATTCCATCAGCGCCGCGATATGCATTAAGAAATCGGCGATTGGTATTGCGTACTGTGGCTATTCCCGCCGAAATTTCGCGCCGGGAAAATAAATGATAATAATCGGGGTAATCATAAAATAAATGCCGCCCCAATATCGACATATCATGCGCCGTTGAATAGTGGCCTGATTTGGTCAAGCCATGTGCATTTTTGAATTGGGTATTTTCCATGCCTAGCATTTTGGCAGTTTTGGTCATGCGTGCGGTAAAGGCGGCTTCTGAGCCCCCAATAGCTTCGCCAATAGCGGTTGCTGCATCATTGGCTGACTTAATTGCTGCGGCCCTAATCAAATAGCGCAGCGCGATCTTTTGACCCTTGCGCAGGCCCAATTTCGACGGTGATTCAGACGCCGCATTTTGTGAAATGGTGATCATCTTATCAAGCGAGATTTCGCCACTTTCAACAGCACCAAATGTGACGTAAAGGGTCATCATTTTGGTCAAAGACGCGGGATGGAGGCGCGTATCGGCGTTTTTGCTATAAAGCGTTTCGCCCGTGGCCGCATCCATGACAAAGGCGGCGAAAGGGGCCGCAGTTGCGGCATTACTAAAAGCACAGGCCAACAAAATACTGCACCATAAAAGAGATATATGAATACTGTGTGTTAGCCGTGCAACCACGAGTTTTTCCTGTCAAAATTTGCTCTGCCTTGCCCACCCCTTTTAGTATGGGTTTAAGCTAAATCAGGCTAACATAAGAGTGATTCGCATAACAGCCCTGATTTTCAATTGTTTCCGCGTAATTTCGACAAAAGCGGTGCCAACGCGCCTAAATTGTTCAATTCAAAGAAGTGGGCCTCATTTTCAGGTGCTGGTGCTTCTTCAAGCGCCCATGGCACGCCATGGGGAATGAATACCCCAACTCCACCACTTTCGATCATGGGAAGCACATCAGATTTCATCGAATTTCCGATCATCAGCCCATGGGCGGGGCCTTGACCATAGCGGGTAAAGATCTTCTTATACACGGCCGGGGTTTTGTGCGACACTATTTCAACGCCGTCAAACAAGTTATCTAACCCTGATTGTGCCAGCTTGCGCTCTTGATCCAAAAGATCGCCTTTGGTTATTAAAATGACCTTATGATCTTTTGCAGCCTGTTCAACTGCGGTGCGTGCATGGGGTAAAAGTTCAATCGGATGCGACAGCATCTCGCGGCCTGCAGCGACGATTTCACCAATCGCTTTGGCCGATACCCGCGCCTCGGTCACCTCGATAGCGGTTTCGACCATTGAAAGAATAAAACCTTTGATGCCAAAGCCATAATGACTAATGTTGCGCCGCTCAGCCGCTAAAAGCCTCCGTTCGAGTGTTGCGCGGTCGGTGAAATCGGAAAGCAGCTCATAAAGCCGTGCTTGGGTCAGTCGGAAAAATGTTTCATTATGCCAAAGTGTGTCGTCGGCATCAAAGCCGACACAGGTGATGCTATGGGAGAAGCTTTTGGTGTCCATCGGCGTAGGCTACTCTATTTGCTTAACCATTCAAGGCCCTATTGGACAGACAAACCTTTCCCTTACGCCGAAAATGCCTATAATTGCGCAAATGATAATTTCGAATCCTTCCCTTGGAGTGCCCGCAGTGACCCTTTCCCAGATATATATGTCTGATAAAGGCACAGGCTCCAAAGAAGACACATCATTGCTGACCAAACCAAAGCCCAAAACAGAGCGTCCGCCGCTATATAAGGTTATGCTTTTAAACGATGATTTTACACCTATGGAATTTGTCATCCATGTGTTAGAGCGATTTTTTGGTCTTAACCATGCTCAGGCTTTTGAAGTGATGCTAACAGTGCATAAGAAAGGATTGGCCGTTGTTGGCGTCTTCTCCTTTGAGGTTGCTGAAACCAAAGTGGCACAGGTGATGGATTTCGCCCGCCGGCATCAGCACCCTTTGCAATGCACAATGGAAAAGGAATAGAGTCCTCAGGGGCTGCTCATGCGCACTTTGCGACTTACTCATGCACTCAATGTGGGGGCATTTACCTTGCCCCAAAGCGGTAGCATTTTGGTGCTGCGGCCACGTTTGGAAGATAACTTACACATGTTGTCGCGTGAACAATTAGAGATTGTCACGGGTTTTAAGCCGGATTTTGATTTTTTTCAAAGACAGGGCTATAAGGTTTTGACCAAGCCCACAGGTGGGCACAGCGTCGTTTTGGTGTGCGTGCCGCGTACCAAAGAAGATGCGCTTGACCTGATCGCCTGCGCTCAAAGCGCGGTGGTGGCGGGTGGGCTTGTGATTGTTGACGGACAAAAAACAGATGGGATAGACTCATTACACCGTGAGATGCGGGCCAAAGGCATGGCGTCCGAGGCCCTTTCAAAGGCCCACGGCAAGCTTTTCACCTTTCAATCCGATCTGGATTTGTCCGACTGGCGTGCGCCAGATATGCTGACTGAAGATGGATTTTTAACCAAAGTGGGCATCTTTTCGCCGCAATCAGCTGATCGTGGGTCTGTCATGTTGGCTGCGGCTTTACCTAACAAACTGGGCGGGCATGTAGTTGATTTGGGAGCAGGCTGGGGCTATTTATCGCGCCATATTTTAACCCGCGACAGTGTCAAACATCTTGATCTGGTCGAGGCCGAGGTCGCCGCTCTAGACTGTGCGCGCCAGAACATAACGGACCCGCGCGCCGCCTTTATTTGGGCCGATGCTCGTAGCTTTAAACCCATACGCAGTGCCGATGCGGTGGTGTGTAATCCGCCCTTTCACGTTGGGCGCGAAGCCAACCCAGCCCTGGGCATGAGCTTTATCTCTGCCGCTGCCGCGATGTTGTCGCCAGGAGGCACTCTTTGGTTAGTGGCCAACCGTCATTTACCCTATCCAAAACACATAGCCACCCTTTTTCGTGATGTTGAGGACCTAGGCGGCGACGGGACTTTTCGTCTAACCCGCGCCGCGCGCCCTGTACGCCAAACCCCAACCAGAACCGGAGCCTGAAATGAGCAGATCGATTGCAGGAAAAACTGCCATAGTAACGGGGGCCGCGAATGGCGTTGGTCTGGCGATTGCACGGCATTTTCTAGAACGTGGCGCAAATGTGATGTTCGCAGATATTGATGAAGAAAAGCTGGAATCAGAAGTGGGAAGCGCGGAGCAAGCCGAAGCGGCTGCTCGCTATTTTGCGGGAGATCTGCGCCAAAAATTGACTATGACCAACCTAATTTCGGCCACAATGTCGGCATTTGATCGGGTTGATATTTTGGTGAATGCTTGCCGCAATGTGGCCCCCTCTGTCGCGCTTTCGCCCGAAGGAGATTGCGTGGAAGAGATGCTGCAACATAACCTGATCACCAGCCTGCGCCTGTCGCAAATGGTAGCCAAACGCATGATACAACAAGCGGGCACGGCCGAAGATCGGGCGAACCCAGCCACGTCAATTGGCACGATTGTTAACCTTTCCGCTATTGTGGGCAGCCGTGTTCAAAAGGGGCTTTTAGGTTTTTCGATTAGCATGGCCGCAGTTGATCATATGACGCGGGTTTTGGCTGCGGAATTGGCGGGGGTCAATATTCGTGTGAATGCGGTGGCGATTGGCTCAGTTATGAGTGCAAGCTTGCAAAACTTTCTTAAAGACGATTCCGAATTTCGCACCACTTTGATCGAGGGCACACCCCTTGGTAGATTAGCCGCCGCCAATGAGGTGGTTGAAACATTTGAATTCTTAGCCTCTGACGCGTCGGGCTTTATGACGGGACAAATTTTGAACGTAGATGGCGGCCGCGGCATTTTAGACGTTGTGCAGTCGCCCCTTCATTAATGCTTGTTGCAATTGACTATTTCTTGGGTGGCTTTGCTTTCAAGCTCTCTTTGTTTGTCTAACAAATCGCTAAGTTTGGTTTTCTCAAGTGCCATATCCAGCGTGACCGGGCGCCGCAATGTGGTTGCGACCTCGTCCCAGCACACGACACGGGGTTTTGTGCTAAGGTCTTGTGCATCACGTTCACAAGAGCGCATGACTTTGCGGGTGATTTGATGATCTTTCATACGATATCTACGAGAAATATTTGACGTGGTTTACAAGTCCAAACTGTTGATGATGCGAAGGTCTTTGGTCACACGAGAGACACACAGCTCTAGCGGAGTTGTGCAACCTGCAAATAGAAGCCCAGAGATAATAGTTAACATAACACGCATAACCCGCGATCCTTTACCTGCTATGTGAATTCAGACATTATAGTATCTTGATCGCTTAATCCAGTAAGTCACAAAAGTGTGCCCCGCCTATAGGAAACCGAATGTCAGACGCAATGCAATCAGAAAAAATTCAAGCCTCAAAGTGGTTTGCAAAACTCCGCGATCAGATCGTTGCAGCTTTTGAAACATTAGAAGACAGTCACGATAGTCAAACTCAGCTGGCTGGTCGTTTTGAGGCCACTCCGACCACTCGTCAAAGCGGCGGTGGTGGTGTCATGAGTGTAATGCGTGGCGGGCGGGTGTTTGAAAAGGTTGGAGTTAATGTTTCCACCGTGCATGGCAGGTTGGGCGACAGGGCGCAAAAATCCATGGCCGCAAGGGGCGTGCCTGGTATGGCTGAGGATCCACGGTTTTGGGCGAGCGGCATCAGCCTTGTGGCACATATGCAAAACCCTCATGCGCCAGCCGTTCACATGAACACACGTATGTTTTGGACACCTTCGGCTTGGTGGTTTGGCGGCGGTACTGATCTAAATCCAGCAATAGAATATGATCCAGACACGGTACATTTTCATAATATTTTAAAACAAACCTGTCAGGTTCATGATCCAAGTTATTACGCCAAGTTCAAAGACTGGGCAGACACATATTTTTTCATACCCCATCGCGGGCGTGCGCGTGGAGTGGGGGGTATTTTTTATGACGATTTAAACACAGGCAATTGGCACGCAGATTTTGACTTTACCAAAGCGGTCGGGACGGCTTTTTTGCCTGCCTTTTTACCCTTGGCCAAAGTGCGTAAAGACACGCCTTGGGGCCCGGATGAAAAAGACCGCCAGTTGGTGCATCGTGGGCTTTATACAGAATATAATCTGGTTTATGACCGTGGCACCAAATTTGGGCTGGAAACAGGTCATGATGCCTCAGCCGTATTGATGAGCCTACCGCCTGTGGCCAAATGGATCTAGATCATTCCCAAATTACGTGCTGCAATCACGGCTTGGGTGCGGTTTTGCGCACCCAGTTTTTTGCAAATTGATGTGACGTGCATTTTAATTGTGGGCTCAGCTAATTGCAGTTGACCGGCGATATCTTTATTTTGCCTCCCTTCTGCCAAATAGGATAAAACGCTTAACTCACGTCCGCTTAGTTTGCCTTTTGAGCTCATGTTATTGACTTGGGTGCGGTCGCGTATTAGCTCGATCGGCATATAATATTCGCCCGCATGCATAAAGCGAATGGCATTGCCCAAACTGCGAGCGGGTGTAGTCTTCAATATAATCCCAGCTGCACCAATGGCCATGATTTCATCTAACATACGAGGGGAAGGATTGCCCGTTAAAATAGCCACGGGTTTTCCTACATTGGCCTTCAGTGCCAACTTTAGTCCCGCAATTCCATTCATACCAGGCATATTTAGATCAAGTAAAACCACATCAAACGGCCCCTTTTGGGCAATAAGTTGTAAGGCTTCGTCAAGCGTTTTAGCCATTGTTACATTCATATCTGACCCGGAGGTCAGATAGATGGCAAAAGTTTCCAAAACCATTTCATGATCATCAGCAATCAAGATGCGCAATTGTAGTTTTTGTGTTTGCTCGTCTGCTGGCAAAGCGCTTTGCATCGGAATACCTTTTGAAAGTTATGATGTCTGTTTGATAAATAAGTATCTCTTCACCATGACTAAACACCAGTAATAATGACAGGGTTAAGTTATTTTGATACAATAAATTTGCAATTAGATATATTATGTAACAATCGGATGGCTTGTATGCCTTCAAGGTTGCCAAACGTCTGTAACTTTATGATAAATTATTTTGATTATTTTATCCAAACGAATAAGTCAGTTTGTTTAAATAAATTAAGGGCTTTCTAAATTTTAAGGAATTCTTAGTGGCGCTAAATTTTTTTTATAAAAAGTTGAATCAAATTGTTCTGAAATATATCAAGAAAAGTAAATTCTTATTAGCAATATTAGGCATACTATCACTGATTTTACCTGTAATTATTACTTTTTTTATTCATTATAATTTAGCTCGCTTTGATCTTAAGCGTCTACAAAGGCACGGCGTGGTTTTTAATTTGGCCGCATCGGTTGATCTTTTGCAGCGGCAATTGGGACAAAGTAGCGATATTCACCTCGATAGACACGTCAACACGCTTTCGCTCAGAGAGTATTATGAATTCCGTCGCTTGTCGCATGCGGCTACTGCCTTTGATTTTGCCGAGCGTGGGCGCTTTGATATTTTATCCGGCGACACGCTTGCCGCGCTCAAAGGTCTGCTAGCTCGCAACGACGACGCGATGTTTTTCACGGACACCGCTCTTTCCAACTATAGGGCGCCACTTTTGGCGCTCATAACAGATCTGAGCGCGCTGATAGCCAAGGATTTAGAGTCTTGGATTGATCGCGATACCCCAGAATTAGAGGCCTCTTTTATGCGTCCACGTCTTGTGATCTGGTTGGCGTTTGTGTTAGCCGCGCTTTCGGCCTTAGCGGGGATGATTTGGATTACCTATAGCCGTGGGCGCGCGCAAGATATCGCAGCGCAGGCTTTGGTTCTTGGCATGATTGAACAAAATTGCGATGCGGTTCTTTTGATTGATAGAAGTGGGGCTATAACGCAATGCAATGCTGCAGCGCGTGTGATGTTTGCCCATGGGAAAGTGCCGCAAAACGTGATGCAGATTTGGCCCCTCCTAGCTGTCGACGAGCCGAGGTATGTCTTTGAACGACTTAGAGCTTTGTCCCTCGAGGGACAAAGGACGCCGCAGCGCAAGCCATCGGGGTCTATCGCATTTTTTTCGTTTGATGCACCGGTTGGCGCTGCTTGGGGCATGGTGCAGGTTCGCGCAGAAAATGATCAAGTAGCACGTCCGACACCCGAGCGGTTAGAACTTTTGAATTTGGTCAGCCATGAAATGCGCACACCATTAAGCAGCTTGCTTTTGGCCGCTGATTTACTGCGCGCAACTCGCCTGACACAAAGGCAGCAAGATTTGCTGAATGTGCTGGCAGCCTGTGGGCAGTCGGCGGTTGATCAGCTGAATAATATCTTAGAACTTTCGCGCTTAAGAGGGGGGGGCATTAAGTCCTATCCGGTCGTGCCCTTTTTACCTGGTGGTTTGATTGCGGGCTTGCAAAGCCAGATGACGCCCATCGCCCTGCAAAAGGGTCTGCGGTTTGAGGCGGACCTTGCCACTGACATTCCCTTTGTGTTGGGACAAAAAAGCCTGTTTTTGTCGATCGCCAGTAATCTTATCGGCAATGCTCTTAAATTTACCGAACAAGGTTTTGTGCGAGTCACGTTAAAGGCCGATGTAACGGGGCAGGGCAGCGCGAAAAAAGTGCTGTTGACCCTGTGCGTGATCGACACGGGAATTGGGATCAAAATCCAAGACCAAGCCCGAGTATTCGACGATTTTAACACCACCGACACGGCTTTAAGCAGCTTTTACGCGGGCACAGGGCTGGGCCTTGGGATAGTGAAAGAGGCCGCTGCGGCGATGGGTGGGCAGATCACCGTGCAAAGCGCGCAAGATGCGGGCAGCAGCTTTACCTTTACCGTCTCGTTGACTGGTGCCCCCGATCCTGGACCCAAAGACGCGCAGGTTTGGCTCAACCTGGCTCATTACCCAAGGCTTTTGATAGTCGAGGATAATTTTGTCACCTTGAAACTGATGGTCGCTTTGTTGACAAAGGCAGGCCACCGCGTGACCGCCGCATCGACCGGGCAAGAGGCTATCGAAGCGGCCAAGATCCAGACCTTTGACGTGATTTTGATGGATCTCTCAATGCCTACGCTAAACGGTGTGCAAGTCTGCCAAGCTATCCGTAAAAACGGGCCAAACAAATCCACCCCCATGATCGCGGTGACGGGCCACAGCCATTCCGCCCTGGAGCGCCAATTTTTGCGCCTTATCGGTGGGGCGGTTTTGCTCAAGCCTGTTAAAAAGGCCGAATTTTTAATGGCGATATCAACGGCTGTTGGCCCGCGCCTGGAGGCCGCATTACAAGAGACGATGCGCGCACAAAAACCTGCCTTGCCCCGCGAGGGTGCGGAAAGCGATTTGTTGGATTATGCGTTTTTTCATGAGGCAAAAACCCAAGTTGGCCCCGATGCGATTGGCAATCTGATCGCCCTTTATCTTAAAAAAACGCAAAATGCGCAAGAAAAGCTAAAGGCCTTTGTGGCGCAAGAGAACTGGCCCGAAGCGGCCTATTGGGCCCATTATATTGGCGGCGGTGGCGCAACTTTGGGGCTTTATGTTTTACACCAAGCGCTTATTGATTTCGAAACTCAGTTGGTCCAAACAGACTCAAAAGCTGATGCCGCTGAGCTGCGTGGTCAGTGGGCTGAGCTCGACCTCTTGATTGATCGCAGCAACCAAGCCTTGCAACGCGCTCAGGGCAGTTTATAGCAAGGGCCTGTTGAACGGTGGCACATGACGATGATACGCAAATTATATGACGAAAAATGCGCTTTTGGGCTTTTGTCAGCCGATCCGGCACAGGAAAATTTGCTGCCGATGCTGGCGCAATTGCAACAAGAGGTTCTGGCCTATGATCAGGGACAAAAAGGTTTTTTAAGACAGATCTTCCAAAAAACACACCGCGCCCCCGAGGGATTGTATATCTGGGGTGGCGTTGGGCGTGGCAAATCAATGATGATGGATTTGTTCTTTGAAAGCCTGCCCATTCAGGGTAAGAAACGGGTACATTTTCATGCATTTATGCAATCTGTTCACCATGCAATGCACCGCCTGCGCCAAACGGGCGTGTCTGACGCTTTGGCCCCCGTTGCCGCCGAGATGGCCAAGGACCTAAGACTTTTGGTTTTGGATGAGATGCAAATTTCAGACATTACCGATGCGATGATTGTGGGGCGCTTGTTTGAAAGTCTAATTAAAGCGGGTGTAGTGGTGATCACCACCTCAAACCGTGCGCCCGATGGGCTTTACCCAGACGGGTTGAACCGCGCGCTTTTTTTGCCCTTTATCGCTTTTTTGCAAACGCGCCTGCGGATCGTACATTTGCAAAGCCTGAAAGACTATCGTCAAGAAAAATTGGCAGGCGTGCAGAAATATTTCCTTCTTGGCCAGGATGGTGCATCGGCAATTGAGGCTTTGTGGCACGCACTTGGCGGGGGTGCTGATACTACGGGGCTTGATTTAGCCGTGAATGGCCGCGTTTTGCACCTGCCCCATTATAATAATGCAATGGCTCGGGCGGAGTTTTCAAGCCTCTGCGCCGTGGCCTATGGGCCTGCCGATTATCTGGCCATTGCACAGGCGTTGCGGCTGTTGATTTTGGAAAATGTGCCGCAACTCTCGCAAGATAGTCATAATGAGGCCAAGCGGTTTGTGACGTTGATCGACGCACTTTATGAGGCTAAGACCCGTTTGATTATCTCAGCCGCCGTACTTCCAGATGATCTTTATGCCGCAGGGCGTGGCGCCTTTGAGTTTGAGCGGACCGCCTCGCGGCTGATTGAAATGCAAAGCGATCAATGGGGCAAAGACGCTGGTTAAAGCATTTGCCAAAGCAAACGCCCTGCAAGTAGAGTTGAGGTCACAACCAACAATGGCTTAATCACCTGTGCACCAACCCGCATTGCAATGCCAGACCCAACCCGAGCGCCGATAATCTGCGCCACGCCCATGGACAGGCCCAAGCCCCAAAGTGGCGCGCCGTACAGAGCAAACACCAGCAAGGACCCAAAATTTGAAGAAAAGTTCAAAAGTTTGGTATGGGCCGTTGCTTTCAACACGCCGAACCCAGCCAAAAGTACAAAGCCAATCATATAAAAGGCTCCAGCCCCGGGCCCAACAAGTCCATCATAGGCCCCGATAAAGGGCACAAAAAACGCCGTGAAAGCAGGAGCCGAAATGCGGCGGGTTTTATCCTCATCGGTGAGGCCCGGTTTCAGTGCAAAGAAAAGCGCAATGGTGATTAAGATAATGGGTAAGCCAAGGCGCAGCCCCTCGGTCGGGATCATCCCAATCGCCAGGGCCCCCAAAGCCCCCGCGCCAAAGGCTATGCTGGCGGCCAAAATTTGACTGCCCAGCTCAACCTGGCCCGCGCGACTATAGGAATAGGCGGCCGTGGCCGCGCCAAAACAGCCTTGTACCTTATTGGTGGCCAAAGCGCTGATCGGATTGATGCCGGCCAAAAGCAAAATGGGCAAGGTGATAAGCCCGCCGCCGCCTGCGATTGCATCAACTAGCCCCGCTAAAAAAGCCGCGATCACCAACAGGGTGTACATCTGGATTGTCAGGTCAAAGACCATGGAATTGTCCAATCTCATACCCTTGGATATAGAGCAGAGAGGTCAAATCACCGTAGTTGACACGCAAAGAACATTGCGCCGCAACCGAGGGTTTGGCATGAACCGCCACGCCCATGCCAGCAATGTGCAACATACCCAAATCATTTGCTCCATCACCCACCGCGATCACATCTTGCGCGGTCAGGCCACGTGCGGCGATGATGTCGTTAAGGGCGGTTACCTTGGCTTCTTTTCCCAAGATTGGTAGGGCAACCCTGCCTGTGAGTAAGTGGTCTTCCATCAACAGCACATTGGCCCGATTTTCGTCAAAGCCCAATATTTGGGCTATATGTGCAGTGAAATCTGTAAATCCACCCGACACAAGTGCCGCATAGGCCCCATGATGGCGCATGGTCGACACAAGCTGCCGCGCCCCTGAGGATAGGGTGATGCGCTCACTTATCACGGTTGCGATGACACTTTGCGCAAGGCCTTTAAGCAGAGCGACCCGCTCATTTAGCGCGGTTTCGAAATCAAGCTGCCCATCCATTGTACGGGCCGTGATATCAGCTACTTTTGCACCAATACCGGCATGTGCAGCTAATTCATCAATACATTCTTGGCCAATCATCGTGCTGTCCATATCGGCCAAAAGCACGGATTTGCGGCGTCTTTTGGCAGACACGATCAGAAGATCAATGCCAATGGCCTGCATCTCTTGCCAAACATCTTGGTGATTTAAGGGAACAGTATCGACCCCAAATTCCGCCGCAACCGCGGGGTTTAACCATTTGGGATTGGTGCCCCCCCAAGCATTCGAAAGCGCTATGACCACGGCCCAATCAAGATTTGCACGAGCCGGATGGGTTAAAAGTACGACAATGGACATCTCAGTTTCCGATAGGCGGCAAGAGGAAGAATTTTTTAAACCGTAGCGCCTCATAGGCCAGATTTTGGGGTTGCGCCAGATGTCATGCAAGATTATTGCGGGAAGTGGGACACCCCTCCCCAACGAGGGGCATTTATCTGTGAGGATACCATGTCAGATCTAAAAGAACCGGCCGCGCGGCCGAAAAATGTGCGCTTTTCTTCTGGCCCTTGTGCCAAAATTCCCAATTTTTCGCTTGATATGCTTGCTGATGCCCCTTTGGGTCGTTCGCACCGCGCTGAGGCTGGAAAAAGAAAACTAAAAGAAGCGATCACACTGACGGCCCAGATTTTAGGGGTGCCTCAAGGATACCGAGTGGGAATCGTTCCAGGCTCGGACACTGGTGCTGTTGAAATGGCCATGTGGTCGATGCTGGGCGCACGCCCTGTTGAGATGTTGGCTTGGGAATCCTTTGGGGAAGGCTGGGTCACAGATGTGGTCAAACAGCTGAAACTTGATGCTAAAGTGCGCATCGCACCTTACGGTGAGATTGTGGATTTCACAACCGTCGACTTCGACAAGGACGTGGTCTTTACCTGGAACGGCACAACCTCGGGCGTATGTTTACCAAATGGCGATGCTATTCCAGATACCCGCCAAGGCCTAACCATCTGCGACGCCACCAGCGCCGCCTTTGCGATGGATCTGCCTTGGGATAAGTTAGATGTCGTAACCTTTAGTTGGCAAAAAGTTTTGGGTGGAGAAGGGGCGCATGGCATATTGGTTCTGTCGCCGAGCGCGGTTGAGCGCCTTGAATCCTATAAGCCAGAGTGGCCATTGCCCAAGATTTTCCGTCTGACCAAAGGTGGAAAATTGATCGAGGGTATTTTTGAGGGTGAGACAATCAATACCCCTTCGATGCTGGCGGTCGAAGACTATTTGGTGGCGCTGAAGTGGGCGCAGTCCATCGGTGGATTGCCCGCTATGGTTGCCCGTGCGCGCGCCAATTCGCAAGTAGTGCATGATTTTGTCGCGACCCATGGTTGGATCGAAAATCTGGCAGTTGATGCAGCGACACGCTCGAGCACGTCGGTCTGTTTGAAATTCACTGATGCGCGTATTTTGGATAGTGCCGCTTTTGCAAAAGCGGTTACCAAACGCCTTGAGGGTAAAGATGTCGCCCTTGACATTGGCGCTTACCGTGATGCGCCTCCGGGCTTGCGGATTTGGTGCGGCTCAACGGTTGAGGCGACGGATATTGCCGCGCTGATGCTGTGGCTGGCGTGGGCTTTCGAAGTCGAGATTGCAAAGCTTTGCGCCTAACGCGCCCGGCTATCCCCTTTCATTCCCCTAGATAGGAGCCCAAAATGGCCCCCCGTGTTCTTGTATCAGACGAACTTTCCGAAACCGCCGTTCAAATCTTTCGTGATCGCGGTATTGAAGTAGATTACATGCCTAAACTTGGCAAAGATAAAGACAAATTGGCCGAAATTATTGGACAATATGATGGTTTGGCCATTCGCTCGGCCACCAAAGTGACCGATAAGCTTTTATCCTTAGCCGACAATCTAAAAGTAGTTGGTCGTGCGGGTATCGGCGTCGATAATGTCGATATTCCAGCAGCGTCGAAAAAAGGCGTGATTGTGATGAACACGCCTTTTGGCAACTCAATCACCACGGCAGAACATGCTATTGCTATGATGTTTGCCGTGGCACGTCAGATTCCTGAGGCCTCGCACTCGACCCATGCGGGCAAATGGGAAAAATCCCGCTTCATGGGGGTTGAGCTGACGGGCAAAACCATTGGCGTCATCGGCGCGGGTAATATCGGCGGTATAGTGTGCGAACGCGCCTTGGGTTTGCGCATGAAAGTCATCGCTTATGATCCGTTCTTGTCGGATGAGCGCGCTGCTAAATTGGGTGTCACCAAAGTAGAGCTTGACGATCTGTTGGTGCGGTCTGATTTTATTACCTTGCATGTGCCCTTGACCGACAAAACCAAAAACATCCTATCGGCCGAGGCTTTGGCCAAATGCAAAACAGGTGTACGAATCATCAACTGCGCGCGCGGCGGTTTGATCGATGAGGTGGCTTTGGCAACGGCCCTAACAGCAGGTAAAGTGGCTGGCGCGGCTTTAGACGTGTTTGCGGTTGAACCTGCAACCGAAAGCCCCTTGTTCAATATGCCAAATGTTGTTGTGACGCCGCATTTGGGGGCATCGACCACCGAAGCGCAAGAGAATGTCGCCCTACAAGTGGCCGAACAAATGTCAGATTACCTGCTGACGGGCGCTGTTTCAAACGCGCTGAATATGCCATCGGTCACGGCCGAAGAAGCATTGTTCATGGGACCTTGGTTGCAACTGGCAAAACATTTGGGCGCTTTTGTCGGCCAAATGACGGATGAGCCGATCAAGGCTATAAACGTGCTTTATGATGGCACCGTCTCATCTATGAATTTAGCGGCGCTGAATTGCGCGGCGATTGCAGGTATTATGAAAGCCAGTAATCCCGATGTGAATTTGGTTTCTGCTCCGATTGTCGCGCGCGAACGTGGCATTCAAATCTCGACCACCAAGCAAGAAAAAACGGGTGTTTTTGACGCGTTTATCAAACTGACCATCGTAACTGAAACGCGCGAACGTTCGGTTGCGGGGACCTGTTTTTCAGATGGTAAACCGCGCTTCATTCAGATTAAAGGCATTAATATTGATGCTGAAATCGGCGAACACATGCTTTACACTACCAACGAAGATGTGCCCGGGATCATCGGTCTTTTGGGCATGACGATGGGGAAAAGTGGCGTCAATATTGCGAACTTTACCTTGGGGCGCTCGGGCGTTGGGCAAGATGCGATTGCGATCCTTTATTTGGATCAAGTCATCGACCCTAAAGTGATTGAGACGCTTGAAAACACTGGGCTTTTCCAGCAAGTTAAAGCCTTGGAATTTGAGGTCAATTAAAGAATTTTATATCAAAGTCACCTGAAAGGGTAAGATGCGCAACTATGCAATTGGCGACATTCATGGGCATCTTGCGTTGCTTGAAGAAGCACATGCTCTGATTGCGGCGGATAGGGCCTTAACCAATGACCAAGTCGCCCCCATCGTTCATGTGGGCGACTTAGTTGATCGTGGGCCTAATGCTAAAGGTGTTATTGCCTATTTGGCACAAGGGATGGCACAAGGCGCGCCTTGGGTCGTGCTTAAGGGTAACCATGACCGGATGTTCTCGTTATTTCTTGACGATTTTAAAGCCCGCGACCCGCGTTTGCGCGCTGAGCTTAGCTATCTGCACCCGCGCATTGGGGGTGGGACAACGCTGGCCTCTTACGGGATTTTAAACGGCGCTGATCGCCCCATTGCCCCCGTGCACGCCGAAGCCATCGCCGCCGTGCCCCAAGCGCACCGCACCTTTTTGGCCGCCTGCCCCTGCTTCTTCCAGCGCGGCGAGGTGATCTTTGTCCATGCAGGCCTGCTCCCTGGCACAGCGCTTGCGGCGCAAAGCGAAGATGACCTTATATGGATCCGCGAGCCCTTTTTATCTGACCCGCGTGATCATGGCCATTTGGTGGTGCATGGGCACACGGCGCTTGAGGCCGCGTTCCATTATGGAAACCGCGTCAATATAGACAGTTCTGCTGCCTATGGTGGCCCTCTAACGGCCGTGGTGATTGAGGGGCGCGCCGTCTTTCATTTGACTCCAAAGGGCCGCCGCCGCCTGCTGCCCAAAGATATTGCAGCCTAACGGTCTTTGTTAAAGTTTGCTTCACTTTATTAGCCCACAAATAAAGCTGATGCCAAAAGGCTATTGTTTTTCTATAGATGGACTATTGAGCGCGACTTGCCGGTGAGGGGCGCGCCAGTTTGGCGACGGAACGTTTTTGGAACATAAGGAAAGCGAACTTATGCCGCCAATGAAAAACTGATTCTGCACGCGCGCTACCTGACTGTCCATGCGGTGAAATCGCAACAGGCACAATTCTTGGTTGTGGGGTTTGACCATTTAATGATCAAACTGCTGAAAAAAAATCAATAGAAGATGTGATTTTGTAATTCACCCTGGCAGGAATCCTGCTTATTTTAACATAAGGGGTGCTCTAATCTTGGGCGCGGCGTATAAAAATAAATTGCGCGTCGGATGAGCGTTCTTTGCTAAACAGATAGCCTCCCGTGGTGAAACCGCGCAGATCATCTATGTCGGTTAAATGCCCTTGGCTAATATAGCGCGCCATCGCGCCGCGTGCCTTTTTGGCATAAAAACTGACGATTTTTGTTGTGCCATCGCGCTCTTCCAAGAAAACGGGCGTCACTACTTTGAGCTTCAGCATGGGCAGATCGACGGCGGAAAAATATTCTTGCGAGGCGCAGTTTACCAAGATTTTACTTTGCGTGGCGATGGCAGCCTTGTTCAACTCTTGCGACAAAAGACCACCCCAATAGGCATAAAGATCATGTCCACGCTTTGAGATAAGGCGGCTGCCCATTTCCAACCGATAGGGGGCAATCGTGTCAAGGGGGCGTAAAAGACCGTAAAGGCCCGACAGAATGCGCAAATGATCTTGCGCCCAAATCAGCGCATCGGTGTTCAGTGTTTTCGCCTCAAGGCCGGTATATGTGTCACCAGCAAACATAAATGCAGCCACATAAAGAGTTTGATCTGAGCCATATCGGCTGAAACGGTCTTTGTTTAGCTGCGCCAAAGGCTCCGATATTTTCATCAAATCGCGTAAATCACCACAGCTGAACTCGCGTGAAATTTTGGCCAAAGCATCGGCTGAAGTTTGCAAAGCGGGCTTGGTCAAGGGCAAAGTGCTCGGTAAATCAACCGTGGTTTCGTTTAATTTTTTGGCGGGTGAAATGACGGTTAGCATAAATTTCTCCTTCCCCTTCAGCTAGGCAGCATTGGGCAAAAGTAAAGAGGTTGAGGCGCTAGGCTTTGGAGTATTGGTTGATAATGTCTAAAAAAGCAGTGCCAAAACGCTCAAGCTTTACAGTACCCAGTTCGGCGGTGCGGTCAAGTTCGGCCAATGAGCAGGGGCGGCTTTGCGCTATTTTGCGCAAGCAGCTAGGCGACACACTAAGGGGCTTATAAATTCCGTCAAGACCCCGCGCAAGATCACGGCCTACTTCGGCAAGCGCATCATAAAGGGCCCCTGCCTCTTGCCCTATTAATTTGCGCCGCGCTGGGTGCACGGGTTCGGGGCGGGCACCGGTGATCACTTCAATAAAAGCATGCGCATAGCTTTCTAATTTTTTGGCCCCTACGCCAGAGATATTGCGAAAATCATCCAGATTTTGCGGGCGCTTTTGTGCCATTTCGATCAGAGTTTTGTCGGCAAATATAACATAGGCGGGCACATTTTGTGTTTGGGCGATTGCGCGTCTTTTTGCCTTAAGCGCTGACAAAAGCGGCGCATCTTCGTCGTCAACTTGGGTTTTAACGACCAAGCTGGGCCCTTCGGTTACCAACGTATCTTTGCGCAAAGTGATCGAGGTTTCGCCGCGTAAAATAGGGCGAGCGGCGTCTGTCATGCGCAAAGCTCCATGGCGATCGGTATCAGGGCGCACCAGATCGCGGCCCATCATTTGGCGGAAAACCGCTCCCCAAATAGCTTTTGAGAGATCACGACCCGCACCAAAGGTTGGTAAAGCATCGTGACCGCGCTCGCGCACTTTGGGGGTAAGCGAGCCGGTCAAAATATCGATCAAATGCCCTGCTCCAAACCATTCTTCGGTGCGCAGCATTGCCGAAAGCGCCTTGCGCACCGCGTCGGTCGCGTCAAACAAAAGAGCGGGCCGATCGCAAAGATCGCAGTAGCCGCAAGGGGTGCTGTCTTCTCCAAAATAGGACAGTAGCGCTTGTCTTCGGCACGATATGGCCTCGGCCAATCCCAAAAGTGCGTTTAGTCGGCCGTGATCGGCATCTTTGCGCGGACCTGGGGCGATGCCCTCGTCTATTTGGTTCCGGCGCAGACGGATATCATCTGATCCATAAAGAGTTAGGGTTTCTGCGGCAGCCCCATCACGCCCAGCGCGGCCGATTTCTTGATAATAAGATTCAATCGATTTGGGCAAATCTGCATGGGCTACCCAGCGAATATCAGGCTTATCAATGCCCATACCAAAGGCGATTGTTGCCACCACAATCAGCCCATCATCTTGCTGAAAGCGAATTTCAACTTCGCGCCGATCGTCTGCTTCCATACCGCCATGATAGTGACAGGCCGCATGACCAGCCGTGCGCAAAGCTTGGGCGAGGGTTTCTGTTTTTGCTCTGGTGCCGCAATAAACGATGCCTGATTGCCCGCGCCTTTGCTGCGCAAAACGCAAAATTTGCTCGCGCGGCTTGTCTTTAACTTGAAAGGCCAGGTGAATATTGGGCCGATCGAAGCCGCGTAAAAAGATCTCCGGGTGTGCGCCGTCAAAAAGCCGCATCACGATCTCGGCGCGAGTTTCTGCGTCGGCGGTGGCCGTGAAGGCGGCCAAGGGCACGCCAAGCGCGCGGCGCAATTCACCAATGCGCAGATAATCGGGGCGAAAATCGTGGCCCCATTGGCTGACGCAGTGGGCTTCATCAACCGCGATAAGGGTGGCGTTATAACGCCTTAGCATCTGCAAGGTTGCCCCTGATGCCAACCGCTCTGGCGCCATATATAAAAGCCGCAAACGCCCCTCATCTAGGGCTGCGAACACTTCTTCGTTTTCATCTTCGCGGTTGGCTGAGGTTAGGGCTCCTGCCTCAACTCCTAAGGCGCGCAGGGCTCGCACCTGGTCACGCATCAGCGCGATCAACGGTGAAATTACCACCGTAAGACCCGTACGACATAGGGCAGGAAGTTGAAAGCAAAGGCTTTTGCCGCCGCCGGTCGGCATTATAGCTAAGCAGTTCTTGCCCATAATTACGGCAGCCACAATTTCTTCTTGACCCAAGCGAAACTCTTGAAAGCCAAAAACACTGTCTAAAATGGCTTTAGGGTCCGCCATTTCGATTCCAGAGGTGATCACCATGCCTGGGCCGCTATTTTGATGCGCTAATGGGTCGGCCGTCAAATGAACATAGGTGCATTATTGATCAAAATGATCCGCGCGGCGTATATAGCCAAAAGCGCAACCAAAGGGGCCAGATCAATCCCTCCCAAATTCGGCAAAAAGCTGCGCAAACGAGCGTAGGTAGGTTCCAAAAGCCTGTTCACACCGTACCAAATCTGGCCCACCAAAGGTTGGCGCAGATTTAAAACTTGGAAATTGATCAGCCAACTCATCACAATATGGGCTAAAATCACAAACTGCGCCAGATCCAGCAACATCAACAAAATCTGCAAAATCGAGGTCATTAACATCTCCTAAAATCATCTTCCTCACAGGTAAACCCGCCCCCAGCAAAGGGCAACTGCTTTGGTGCAATTTTACGCCACTTTCGAAGTTTACTTGACCTATGGCGGCAATCTTGGCACTTCAGGGCTAAGGAGTGTCTGATGTATCCATTTTTGCGCTTGGGCTTTCATATGATCAGCGCAAGGTTCCGCCAGCCGCTAAATCTATATGAGTGCCATATCAGCCATCATCTTTGCTGGCCCCATGATCTTGATCTATGGGGTGAGCTTAACAACGGGCGCACCTTGACACTGTTTGATTTGGGGCGCGTGCCGATGGGGCGGCGCATGGGGCTCCGCAAAATTTTGTTAGCACGGGGTTGGAATATCACCGTTGCGGGCAATTGTACCCGCTATCGTAAGCGCATCACGCTATTTAATCGGCTTGAAATGCGCAGTCGCCTTTTGGGGTGGGATGATAAGTTTCTTTATATAGATCAAAGTCTTTGGCGCGCGGGTACCTGTACTACGCAGCTGGTGGTGCGCCATGCAATTTTCGATAAAAACGGCATCATTACCCCCCAAAGGTTAATGGATGCATATGCAGGCCCACAGGTGCCGCCCGAGTTGCCCGCTTGGGTGCAAAGCTGGTCACAGGCAGAATCCTTGCGCCCTTGGCCACCACAAGATTAAGATCGACTAAATGGCCCTAGTCACAAAAGGATCGAAGGAAATATGACCCGTTCCGCCACGCGCAAACCAATTTGGGGTTGGTATTTCTTTGATTGGGCAAGTCAGCCCTATTCCACCCTCCTTTTGACCTTTATTTTTAGCCCTTACTTCGCTGAGGTGGCAAGAAATCATTATATATCGCAGGGCTTTACCCATAGCCAAGCCGCCGCACAGGCGCAAAGCTATTGGGGCTGGGGGTTGGCGGCGGTCAGTCTTGCCGTGGCGCTTTTGGCACCCATATTGGGGGCCTTGGCCGACAGTTCGGGGCGGTTGATGACTTGGATTTTGGGCTTTTCAGGGCTGTATGTGGTGGGCGCTTTGGGTCTATGGGAGTTGCGACCTACGGATCCGAATTTGCTTTTAGCGGTCATTGCCTTTGGTTTGGGTTTTGTTGGGATGGAGTTTGCAACCATTTTCACCAATGCGCTTTTGCCCCGTTTGGCCAAGTCCGAGGAAACTGGGGCCCTGTCAGGGTCTGGTTTTGCCTTTGGCTATTTGGGCGGTGTTTTGGCTTTGGCGGTGATGCTGATCTTTTTTGCCGAAAACGCCAGCACGGGCCGCACCTTTTTGGGGCGTGAACCTTTGTTCGGACTGGATGCAACTTTGCGTGAAGGTACCCGTTTTGCGGGCCCTTTTACTGCTATTTGGTACCTGCTTTTCATGGTGCCGTTTCTTGCCTGGCAACCAACCCCGCCGCCGCAAAGCGGCCCCGCTTTAGCCTTTGGGCAAAGCCTAAGCAAACTGCGCCAGTTGCTGCGCGGCCTGCGCCATAGGCCTAGTTTGACGGCTTACTTGGGCTCATCCTTACTTTACCGCGATGCTCTCAATGCACTTTACGGGTTTGGCGGGGTCTATGCGTCCGGGGTTTTGGGCTGGTCGATTACCTCAATAGGTGTGTTTGGCGTTATCAGTGCAATCACGGCCGCGATTGCCTGTTGGATTGGTGGCAAGTTAGATCAAAAATATGGACCAAAGGCAGTTATTAGGGCCACAATCTGGGTTTTGATCGGTGTTTGTGTGGTGCTGGTCTTTATGGACAGGCAAAGCTTTTTTGGCCTAAATCTTGCCTCTGCTAGCCCGCTAGTCGATCGCGTCTTTTACCTGTGCGGGGCTTTGATTGGCGGGGCAGGGGGCATGTTGCAAGCCGCCTCGCGCACGATGATGGTTCGCCACACTAAGGTTAGCGAGGCGGCCCAAAGCTTTGGACTTTATGCGCTCTCGGGGAAGGTGACCTCATTCCTTGCGCCAGCATTGATCGCTTTGGTAACGGGCCTTTCAGGATCGCCACGTTTGGGAATAGCCCCTTTAATTGGGCTATTTCTTTTGGGATTATTTTTGTTAAAAAGGGTCGATGCCAAAGGAGATATCAATTTTGCAGCGGTTTAATCATTTATGCGCTACGATGATAATGGTGCTTTTGGCCGCCGTTTTGCCGCTAAGTGCGCAAACTCCTTTGGCTAATCAGCTTTTCGGACGCGAGAGTGCTCCCTTCACGGGTCCCGCTTTGGCGATAGGCTCTTATGCACGGGGCTGCGCATCGGGGTTGGAAGAGCTGCCGCAAACAGGCCCAACATGGCAGGCCATGCGACTCTCGCGCAACCGCAACTTCGGCCATCCTGATTTGGTGGCCTTTTTGAAAGTCCTCAGTCAAACTGCCCATGATTTTGGCTGGGCGGGGCTTTATATTGGTGACATGGCACAACCGCGTGGTGGGCCTATGACCTCGGGCCATGCTAGCCATCAGATTGGGCTTGATGCGGATATTTGGATGCTGGCACCCAAGTCTATGACACTATCGCGTGATGAGCGCGAAAAGATCAGCTCAGTTTCCGTGCGTTCGGACAACCAACGGACTGTCACCGATTATTGGAGCCTGACCCACCACGCGATCATGCGCGCCGCAGCCCTTGATGAGCGGGTCGACCGCATTTTTGTGGCCGCGGCTGTTAAGGTTAAAATGTGCAAAACTGCAACCCAAGCAGATCGGCTATGGCTGCAAAAAATTCGACCATGGTCTGGGCATAACGCGCATTTTCATGTGCGCCTGAAATGCCCTCGGGGTGGGGCAAGCTGCCAGACCCAAACCCCAAGCGTAGATGTGCTGTCAAAAGGCGGCGATGGGTGCGACGATAGTTTGACCTATTGGGTAACCGATTATCTACTGCCCAAGAAATCAACTCCAACGGCCCCAAGCACCACCACCAGACCTAAAAAATCGCGTGAATTCACCCTTGATGATTTGCCCAAGCAATGCGCCCTTTTGGTTTCGCGCTAGGCGCACTGGTCATAGGTGCGGTTTTGGCGTTGCCTTTTTCTTGGACGCAAGATGGGACTATGAGCGCGCCCAAGGCCTTTACTTGGTCTTTTCCGGACGCGGGCTTTGGCGGTTTTTCGGGCCTAGCTGTGGCGCAAGGTGGGCTGGACTTTGTGGCTCTGAATGATCGTGGCGCTTGGACTGCAGGGCGTTTTAACCGCGACGAGCAGGGCGATATCCAATCGATCAGCCAAGGGAATTTATCGCTTTTAAAAGCGCGTGGCATCGAACCTTTAAGCCGTTTTCGCAATGATAGCGAAGATCTGGCCATCGCTGCGGATGGCACGGCCTATGTTGGGTTTGAGGGCGTCGCGCGGGTATTGCGCTATCGCAGCCTTGATGGTGTTGCCGAAAATTTACCTGACCACCCCGATTTTGCCCTGTATGCAGGCAATCGTGCGTTTGAATCTTTGGCCATAGATCAAGTTGGTGCGCTTTATGTGTTACCAGAGCGCAGCATCTACGATCCCGACCAGATCCCACTTTATCGTTTTGATAAGGGCGGCTGGACAAAGCCCTTTTACCTACCTAAATCTAACGGATTCGACCCTGTCAGTGCCGATTTTGGCCCCGATGGCGGGCTTTATGTGCTGGAGCGGCGCTTTACCTTTTTGGAAGGGTTTGCCTCGCGCTTGCGCAAATTCTTGATCAATGCCCAAGGAGTTCAGTTGGTTGAAACCCTGTTTGAATCGCCCTTCGGCACCTATGATAATTTAGAGGCTCTGTCTTTATGGGAGGGTTATGACGGGATTTTACGTGCTACCATGCTGTCGGACGATAATTTCTTTATGTTCCAAAAAACCCAATTTGTTGAGCTGACATTGACGCGTTGACAAAGCCTTAGTTTCGCGACAAAAGGCAGCGTCCCAATGGTGGGCCAAGTCTCCGCGACCTTGTAAAAACGGAATAAAAATGAAAAAAACACCTTTAATTGGCATTGTTGCCATGGCCATCGTTGTTGTGGCATCGAACATCCTTGTGCAAAAGTTGTTGGGGCAATGGCTGACATGGGGGGCTTTTACCTATCCCTTCGCCTTTTTGGTCACCGATCTGACCAATCGCTTTTACGGCGTTTCCGCAGCAAGGCGGGTTGTAGTTGCGGGTTTTGCGATTGGGGTCATCTGCTCGCTTATAGGTACACAAATCATTGGTGAATATGGACCGTTGGTCACGTTGCGCGTTGCGCTTGGTTCGGGCTTGGCCTTTTTGGTCGCGCAATTGTTAGACGTTACCTTGTTTGACCGTTTGCGCGGACAAATTTGGTGGCGTGCACCGCTTTTATCGACCATGCTTGGGGCTAGCGTTGATACAATGCTGTTCTTCACCATCGCTTTTTCGGGCGCATTGGTTTGGATAGAACCTGGTAACGACATCTCTTGGGCGGGCGAGGTTTTGCCGCTGCTGGGCTTCGGCTTTGATGCGCCGCTTTGGATCTCACTTGGGGTGGCGGATTGGGGTGTTAAAATTCTTTTGGCAATTGTGGCACTTGTGCCTTTTAAGATCTTTTTACGAAAAATAATCACACAGATAGCGTAAAAACTTTTGACAAATACAAAATATCTGGCAACCTTTCAATATTGGTAACTTATTGAAAGGAGGTGATCCAGTGTCGAGAGTGATAGTGGAGAGACGTGTCGGGACAGTCATAGGGGGCATTTTCTAAGGGCAAACCCGTAGTAAAACCTTTTTGATTGGGCCTAATCCTAACTGGCTCAACTCCTAACAGCTCGGAAAAGGTCGCCAACAGGGCGACCTTTTCTCTATTGTGAACAACCATACTAAATTAGGTTTCTAAATGTTACGCATTAATGAACAGCTGATAATTGCCGACTGGGAGCTTTCTGAAAGCTTCTCGCGGTCCAGCGGGCCGGGTGGCCAAAATGTGAACAAGGTGGAAACCGCCGTTGAATTGCGCTTTGAAGCGGAGCGCTCGCCCCATCTGAGTGCGGCGCAAAAGATCAGGCTGAAGAAATTGGCGGGTAGGCGATGGACGATCGACGGGGCCATCGTCATTCGTGCCGAAGAAACCCGCTCGCAAGCGCGCAACCGAGAATTGGCTATGGCCCGCTTGGTTGAGATGATCGAAAAAGCGCTTATTACACCAAAAAGGCGTATTGCAACCAAACCGACCTATGGAAGTCAAAAGCGCAGGCTTTTGGTCAAAAACATCCGCGCCGAGGTAAAGTCAGGTCGCGGCAAAGTGACCGACGGTGACGATTAGCCTAAACAATGATCTTTTGTGCCACTTGTTCGCCGATTTGAAACACCCTTGAATAGCGGGCAATCTCCTCCGCGGGGCCCATCGATTTGCTGGGGTTGTCGGATAATTTCACCGTTGGACGTCCGTCAGCACTGATGACTTTGCACACAAGGCTAAAGGTCGCCAAAGCATTGTCAGGGGCCAGCTCACGAAAATCATTGGTCAACAAAGTGCCCCAACCGAAGGATACTTTCACCCGCCCGTAAAATTGTTGATGCAAAGCCTCGATCCCTTCGACGTCTAACCCGTCCGAAAAAATCAACAGTTTCTCGCGCGGATCTTCGCCATGGGCCTGCCACCAAGCAATTGCTTGCTCTGCCGTTTCAGCGGGCACACCGCTATCGATGCGCATGCCTGTCCAACTGGCCAGCCAATCGGGCGCGTTGCGCAAAAATTGTGGGGTGCCGAATGTGTCGGGCAAGATGATGCGCAAATTTCCGTCGTGCTCTTCTTGCCAATCTTGCAAGACCTTATAGGGGGCATTGGCCAGTTCTGCATCACCATTGGCTAAGGCTGCATAGATCATCGGCATTTCATGTGCGTTGGTGCCGATGGCCTCGACCTCGCGGCGCATGGCGATCAAACAGTTTGAGGTTCCAATAAACGCCTCGCCCAGACCTTCTGACATGGCCTGCACACACCAATCTTGCCACAAAAAAGAATGGCGTCTGCGGGTGCCAAAATCAGCGATTTTTAGGCCCTTTAACTTGCGTAACCGTTCGATTTTTTCCCACAATTTTGTCATGGCGCGGGCATAAAGAACTTGCAGCTCGAATTTCTCCATCCGTCGTAACGCGGCCCGCGAGTAAAGCTCCATTATAACAGCAAGGGCGGGAACCTCCCACAGCATAACCTCGGGCCAGCTGCCTGAGAAACTCAACTCATATTGCCCGTCTTTCTTTTCAAGATGGTAAGGAGGCAGCTCTAACTGCTCCATCCATTCCATAAAGTCAGAGCTAAACATTTGCCGTTTGCCATAAAAGGTATTGCCGCGCAAAAATGTGCTTTCTCCGCGACTTAGGCGCAACGATCGAGTATGATCAAGTTGGGCGCGCAAGTCATCTTCATCAATCAAATCCGACAAGCGCACGTCTTTGTTGCGGTTGATCAGGCTGAAGGTGACTTGGGTGTTTGGCTTGTGGCGAAACACCGATTGGCACATTAAAAGTTTATAAAAATCCGTATCGATCAATGACCGAATAATAGGATCAATTTTCCATTTTTGATTGTGAACGCGCGTTGCAATTTCGACCATATTACTCTTTGAACTCCACGCCAGCTTGTTGCATTTGTGTCATCGCCTTGGTCAGCGAGCCGGCTAAATTAATGCTGCAGCAGGCGCGCAAATCAACCTGCACCTGAAAGCCTAATGTGGCCGCATCAACAGCACTATAGGCAACACAGTAATCGGTGGCTAAACCGACAAGCACCACACGCTCTACGGCTCGCGCTTGTAAATATCCCGCAAGACCAGTGGTGGTTTTGCGGTCATTTTCAAAAAAAGCCGAATAGCTGTCAATGGCGCTATTTTTCCCTTTACGCAGAATCAAATCGACAGATGTCAGGTCAAGCATCGGGTGAAAGGCTGCGCCATCTGTCGATTGCACGCAGTGGTCAGGCCATAGAACCTGGGGCCCATAAGTCATTGTTGTCATCGAAAAATCCGCAGCACCTGCGTGATTTGACGCGAATGAGGCATGGTCTTTGGGATGCCAATCTTGAGTCAAAACGCACAAATTAAAGCCCGCCATCATCGCATTGATCGGTGCAACTATACCGTCTCCATGGGTTACTGCCAAAGCACCGCCTGGGCAAAAGTCGTTTTGAACGTCAATTACGATCAGCGCGGATGTCATGGTTTGCTCCAACTGCATGCCCCTATTTGCCTAAGATGCAGGCCCACTAAGGTCAATCCTTACCCTTGCATTTTTTTTTAAACAGCGGCAATCAGGGGACATGTATATTATTGCAGCCCTATATCACTTTACCCGCTTAGCCGACCCTGCAGCTTTGCAAGCACCCCTTAGATCTCTTTGCTTGTCAAAAGCGGTAAAAGGATCGCTTCTTTTAGCACCTGAAGGTCTCAACGGAACCATTGCGGGGCCGCGCGTGGGGATTGATGCGGTGCTTGCCTATTTGCGCGCTATTCCAGATTGCGCGGATTTCGAGCATAAAGAAAGCTTTTCCCAAAATCCGCCCTTCGCGCGGATGAAAGTGCGCCTTAAAAAAGAAATTGTAACGATGGGTCAGCCTGATATCGACCCATGCGCCCGCGTGGGCAATTATGTTGATGCGGCTGAGTGGAACACCCTTATCTCTGCCCCTGATGTTGCCTTGATTGACACGCGCAATGATTATGAAGTGGCGATAGGAACCTTTGATGGGGCCGTTGACCCGGAAACCAAAAGCTTTGGAGAATTTCCCGCTTGGTGGGCAGAAAATAAAGATCGTTTTCACAATAAACGTATCGCCATGTTCTGCACGGGTGGCATTCGTTGTGAAAAGTCGACAAATTATCTGTTGGGTCAGGGTGTCAGCGATGTTTATCACCTAAAAGGTGGCATCTTGAAATATTTGGAAGAGGTCCCCGCCACCGACAGCAAATGGCAAGGCGAGTGTTATGTGTTTGACCAGCGCGTTTCGGTAGGCCACGGTCTGGCGCCTGGATCCTATATTATGTGCCACGCCTGCGGCAGGCCTGTCGCACCAAAAGACAAAAGCCACCGGCATTACGAAGAGGGGGTTTCTTGTGCCGACTGTTTTGCTGACTATTCTGAAGGAGATCGGGACCGTTTTCGCGAACGCCAACATCAGATTGATCTGGCGAAAAAACGTGGTAAAAATCACATTGGAAGAAAAACTGGTATAACGCTGGAATAGACAGTAGCAAGACCTATCAGACGGTTGCGCCTTAGGAATTTCGCATGAAAAAATCACAGCTTTTAACTCCGTTGCTGTTTGCAGGGTGTTTTATTTTGATGATCTCTTTTTCAGTTAGGTCGTCGTTTGGCTTGTTTCAATTGCCTATCGCCAGTGAGTTTGGCTGGCTTAGGTCTGATTTCTCGATGGCTATTGCGATTCAAAACCTGGCTTGGGGATTTGGTCAGCCGATCTTTGGCGCTTTGGCCGAACGGTTTGGCGACCGGCGCGCGATTATTGCTGGGGCGATCGTCTATGCTTTGGGACTTGTACTCTCAAGCTTTGCCGTGACGCCCGGCGCGCACCACTTTCTAGAGATTCTAGTCGGCTTTGGCGTGGCGGGCACAGGTTTTGGTGTGGTACTAGCGGTGGTGGGGCGCGCGTCAAGCGCAGAGAACCGCTCGCTTTCGCTGGGTATTGCAACGGCTGCGGGCTCGCTTGGGCAGGTCTTTGGGGCCCCCTTGGCTGAAGTATTGTTGCGTCACTATCCTTGGCAGGGCGTCTTTTTGATTTTTGCCATCATGATTTTGGCGTCGCTTGCGGTTTTGCCTTTGATGCGCGCGCCCATCTCTGCCACTAAGGCCGAGTTGGAAGAAACGTTGGGCACCGTGCTGAAACGTGCCTTTAAAGATCCATCTTTTACGATGATATTTTTGGGTTTCTTTTCTTGTGGCTATCAGTTGGCTTTTATCAGCGCGCATTTTCCTGCCTTTGTTACAGAGATGTGTGGCGCGATCGATCCGAGTTCCAGCTTGGCTGCCTTGGGGATCACTACCACTTCGGCTTTGGGAGCCGTGTCTATTTCCCTGATCGGACTGGCTAATATTGTGGGCACAATTACGGCAGGGGCCTTGGGTAAACGCTATTCCAAGAAATATCTTTTGGCGGCCATCTATGTGGGACGTACCGTGATTGCGGCGGCCTTTATTTTGGCCCCGATGACGCCAGGAACTGTTTTGTTGTTTTCGATGCTGATGGGGTCGCTTTGGTTGGCTACTGTGCCGCTGACCTCCGGGCTGATCGCACATATTTACGGGCTGCGTTACATGGGCACGCTTTATGGCATTGTGTTTTTCAGTCATCAGCTGGGCTCATTTATGGGGGTTTGGCTGGGTGGGCGCATGTATGATCTTACGGGCAATTACACGCTGGTTTGGTGGATCGGCGTGGGTATTGGGGCATTTTCGGCCCTTGTGCACCTACCAATACGCGAAAAACCCAACTCTGCGCCTTTGGCGGTATGATCGCTCTGGCATTTTTATGGCCAGCGCGCTATAGGGCGCAGTCTAAATCTATTAATGGAGTTCCAAATGGGCTATAGAGTTGTTGTGGTCGGCGCCACCGGAAATGTTGGGCGTGAAATGCTGAACATTCTGGCTGAGCGTGAATTCCCTGTTGATGAAATCGTGGCACTTGCGTCGCGCAGGTCTTTGGGAACCGAGATAAGCTTTGGAGACAGGACACTAAAGACCAAAGACCTGGACACGTTTGACTTTACTGGCTGGGACATCGCCCTTTTTGCCGTCGGATCTGAGGCCACGAAAATTTATGCCCCACGCTGTGCATCGCAAGGCTGCGTCGTGATCGATAACTCCTCGCTTTACCGGTATGACCCGGCCGTTCCTTTGGTCGTGCCAGAGGTGAATGCTTCGGACGTTGATCATTATAAAAACAAAATGATCATTGCCAATCCAAACTGTTCAACCGCCCAAATGGTTGTGGCGCTCAAACCGCTGCATGATCGTGCGCGCATTAAGCGGGTAGTGGTTTCAACCTATCAATCTGTATCTGGTGCTGGCAAAGAGGGTATTGATGAACTTTGGAACCAAACCAAAGGCATTTATGTTCCGGGAAAAGAGGTGGCACCGTCAAAATTCACCAAGCAAATTGCGTTTAACGTCATACCGCATATTGATGTGTTTTTGGACGATGGTTCGACTAAAGAAGAATGGAAAATGGTCGCTGAAACCAAAAAGATTTTGGACAAATCTATCAAAGTTACCGCCACTTGTGTGCGCGTGCCCGTCTTTGTGGGCCATTCGGAATCAATCAATATCGAGTTCGAAGAGTTTCTTGACGAACATGAAGCACGTGACATTTTGCGCGAGGCGCCTGGTGTGATGGTTATCGATAAACGCGAAAACGGTGGCTATATCACACCAACCGAGTGTGTTGGGGATTATGCCACATATATCAGCCGTATTCGTCAAGACAGCACAATTGATAATGGTATCAATCTTTGGTGTGTGTCTGACAATCTGCGTAAAGGCGCGGCATTGAATGCTGTTCAAATAGCCGAAGTTTTAGGCCAACGCTGCTTGAAAAAAGGTTAAGATTTTTTCGTCTTAATGACATTAAAGTCGCCCCAAGGGGCGACTTTTTTTATAAGGTCACGAATAGATCTGTTTCGGGGTCATATTGCTCAACCTCGCCCTCGCCTGTGTTGGTCCAAAGTGCGTGCAAGGTTAGTCGTTCTTCTTTAACTGCGGTGCGAATGAAGGGAAAACTCATTAAATTTTTAATACTGATCAAGACGGCTTGTTTTTCCAAAGCTTGCAATTGAGCCTCAGGCGGGAGATTGCGCACCTGCTGATAACCAGGGCGCAAAATATCCATCCAGCGACCTACAAAACTCGATTTAAGCTCTAGCTCGGGAGCTTGGCCGCAGCACATATCATGGCAACCCTTGACCCCACCGCAGTTTGAATGGCCCAAGACCACGATATGGGCAACGCCCAAGGCCGTGACAGCATACTCCACCGCAGCCGATGTGCCATGATATTCGCCGTCTGGATTATAAGGCGGCACCAAATTGGCAATATTGCGGTGAATGAAAAACTCACCCTCATCTGCCCCGAAGATCGACGTCACATGCACGCGGCTATCACAACAAGAAATCACCATTGCCCGCGGATGCTGGCCCGAGGCGGCCAATCGGCGAAACCAGGCTTTATTCTCTTGATAAGATGTGGCTTTCCAGCCGTGAAAGCGTTGTACTAAATAGCCTGGAAGCGGTTTTGTGTCGGGCATTGGATCCTCTGATCAGCTGTTTGCCTGTTGATAGGCAAAACTTATAATAAATTCGAGTGTTTATTTCAATCAGGGGTGACCTTTTCTTGATCAAAAACAGTTAATGTAGCCTTTGTATGGTGAAAAAGTTGGGTTTATGGAAATATGTGTTGCACTTATACAACCGCCAGATCAGTTGCATCAAGATGCAGCTCCCATTGGGCAGATGAGGTTGGTTAGCCTTGACCTGGCCGTACGAGTTTTGCCTTCTTCCCTTGAGTGCAATTACGTGACAGAACTTGCAGTCGTTTGGGCGTGATTTTTGCTGGTAATCGCGGCGCTGTTTCTGTCAGAATTTTTGTCCGAAGGCCTGGAATTTGAAATCTAACCCTTGGCGGTCCTTGGTATTCGGCTTAGGCTTGGCCCATCACTATAAGGATGCGCCATGATCTTTGTTTTTGCTGACCCAGCCGTTGCCGCTTTACCTATTTATGTGCTTGATGAGGCGGGCTTGCCAGCGTGGCTGGCCTTACAACCTTTGGCAGTGCAGAATTGGCTGGCTGCGACTGAATTTTCGGCCAAGCTTGGCGATCTGGCGTTGCTTCAAGTAAGCGATGGCCAGTTGAGCGGCGCGGTCTTGGGTTTTGGCACGGTGGCTGCGCGTGCGCGTCAACGTTTTGGTTTAGTTAAAAATATTGGTAAATTGCCAGCGGGCACATGGGCCTTGGCAAGCGATCTAACCCCGCGCGATCAAGATGAATTCGCACTGGGTTGGTTTTTGGCCCATTATAGGTTTGGCGCTTATAAAAGTATTCAGGCCCCACCCAAGGTGCAAAGTCTGCGCTGCCCTAAGGCTTGCAACGGGCCCAAAATTTTGGCAATGGCCACCGCTGAATATCTGACCCGCGACCTGATAAATAGACCTGCCAATGATATGGGCCCCGAGGCGCTTGAGGCGGCCTTTCGCGCCTTGGCCGATAGTTTTGGTGCGGACTATAGTGTGATTAAAGGCGATGCACTTTTAGAACAAAACTTCCCATTAATACATGCGGTTGGCCGCGCCGCCGCCGAAGCGCCCCGGCTTTTGTCGCTTCATTGGGGCAGGCGGGGCCCGAAGGTCACCTTGGTTGGCAAGGGCGTGTGTTTTGATACGGGCGGTCTCGATATCAAAGTACCTTCCGGCATGGTCCTGATGAAAAAAGACATGGGCGGTGCCGCAACAGTCATGGGCCTGGCCCATATGATCATGGCGCTTGATTTGCCCGTACGTCTGCACGTCTTGGTGCCTGCCGTTGAAAACTCAATTTCCAGCAATGCGATGCGGCCAAGTGACATTGTCACTTCTCGCAAGGGGTTGACGGTTGAAATTAACAACACCGACGCCGAGGGGCGGTTGGTCTTGGCCGATGCTTTGGCCTATGGTTGCGAAGAAAAGCCAGATCTGATCATCTCGATGGCGACCCTAACAGGGGCCGCGCGCGTGGCTTTGGGCCCAGATTTGGCGCCGTTTTTCACCGATGATGAGGCAAGCGCCGCCGCTTTGCAAAAAGGGGCGGATGCTGTGATGGATCCTGTCTGGCGCTTGCCGTTTTGGACCCCCTATGAGGCGATGATTGATGCTAAACTGGGTGACTTAGACAATGCTCCTGCGGGTGGTTTTGCTGGTGCTGTGACGGCGGCCCTCTTTTTGCGCCGGTTTGTGGATGCGCCTAAATATATTCATTTTGACATTTATGGCCACAGTCCAGCCGAGGCACCCGCCCGTCCCAAAGGAGGGGTAGGTCAAGGGGCGCGGGCAGTTTTCGCGGCCCTTCCTTTGATTTTGAATTTATGATGGGCGGCTTAGCGATGGACCCTCGGATCACCCCTTTTAACGGGCGCGTTGCGCATGAAACCTTGCGCGGTAAGCTTGAAGCGCCAAGCTTTACCTTGGGTGAAGGAGCGCAAGTTTCGGTCAGCGCGGCCGATTTAAGAGCTAGCTCAGACGGGCCTCGTTTGCGCCAACTTTTGTTTGGTGATGCATTTTTGGTACTTGAACGTCAGGAAGGTTTTGCGTTTGGACAATCGCAAAAAGACGGTTATTGTGGATATATTTCCGAAGATCAGCTTGGCGTTGAGCAGGCCGTCACCCACTGGGTCGCAAGCCCCGCAAGCCATATTTATAAAACCCCAAAGGTTCAAGCCCCAGAGGTGCTGTCCCTTTCAATGGGCGCAAGGCTTGCGGTCTTGTCGCAAGGGGAAAAGTTTTTTGAAACGCCTCAAGGGTTCGTGCCCAAACATCATCTGCGCGTCTTGGGCAATTGGCATCCCGACCCCGTAGCGGTGGCGCAAATCTTTTTGGGCACCCCCTATCTTTGGGGCGGCAATACACGCAGTGGGCTGGATTGCTCGGGCTTGGTGCAAGCCGCGCTTTTGGCCTGTGGCATGGCCTGCCCTTCAGACAGTGACTTACAGCAAAGCTTAGGTAAGTCATTAGCCGACAAAGCCCCGCTTAAACGGGGGGATTTGCTCTTTTGGAAAGGTCATGTGGCGATGGCTATCAATGCGGATGTGATTATTCATGCCAACGCCGCCTCTATGTCGGTTGTGGTTGAAAATGCCAAAACCGCGCCGACGCGCATTCTGGCGGCGGGCGGTGGGCCAATTCTGGCACGGCGGCGGATTTTGTGACTATTTGATGCGCTTGATCTGCTTGCGCTCAAGCTCTTTTAACAAGGGTACCAATTCGTGGCCACGACGCAATACCTGTCTGTTTTCGCCTACCAAAACATAAAGCCCCTGTTTTGTGCGCAATTTCGGGTGTTTTTCAACGCGGTAAAGCGGGTTTTCAGCGGTGGCGCGGTAAATGGCGAACTCGGCATGATCGCGCAGGCCCGTGATGGCGTAATCGCGCCATTCCCCCAAGGCCACCATCTTGCCATAAAGCGCTAAAATTACCATCAGTTCTTGACGATTAAAAAAGACCGAAGGGGCGGAGGGGCCCGTAAGGGGCAAAGGAATTGGTGCGTTCATTCCCTTATCTTACCCACCAAAATCGCTAAATCAACCCAGATTGGGGCGGCCCCTAAAGAGCGATGAAATTCGGATCCAAACGGGTTTGCCCGGTTATTAGACCATTGCAATTTTTATGATCGCCCTGAAGCCGGCGCACCGCTGCAAAATGTGTGGGTTTTAAAACTCCAATTTTGCACAAAATTGCGGTGATTGCAGCTTCCGCGGCGCGGGTACCGCCGTCGATGATCTTAAGCGCAATGCCCAAGCCAAGTTCTGGCACGATGGCCACGAACACTGCCTCGGCCCCTGTTTTCACTGCAACCCGCCCCGACATAGCGTGCATCAATTCTGAGCACGCACGTCCTTCGCCCGCCACCATATCAGGATGCTGCCTCATGGCGCTCGTCAGCCGATATGCGGCCCGATCGCGCGCGTCGCCTGTTCCGTCTGAATTGGCGAAAAAGGCCATAGCCCGCGCCAGCCCATGTAATGAGCTGGTAAAGTTCGGGGCAGAGCAGCCATCAATCCCATAACCGGACGATGTCTCTTGCGTTAGGTCCTCAAACGCCGCTTTTACGGCCTTTTGCACAGGGTGATCCAGCGCTGTATATTCACTGTCGCCGCTCAAATATTTATTCAGTGTCAAAAAACCCGAATGTTTACCCGAGCAATTATTGTGAAACTGGCACGGGGTTTTGTCCGTTTTTATTAACCCGTTGCGCGCGGCCTTATCATAGGGTTCGTGCGACCCGCACCGCAAATCACTTTCTGCAAGATTGAGGCTTTTTAGCCACTCCTGAACCGCATTCGTGTGAAAGTCAGCCCCTTGGTGACTGGAGCAGGCCAAAGCCAGTTGCGAGTCCCCCAACCCATAGGCCGCCGCCGCGCCACTTTCGATCAATGGTAGTGCTTGCAGCATCTTGCAGCTTGAGCGTGGATAGATGATTGTCTCGGGCGCGCCCCAGCTTTCTACAATTTGTCCGGTGCCATCACATATCACGGCATGGCCCATGTGACTGCTTTCCAGCAAGTCCCCGCGCCATATATTGACCATATTGATTGCGCCTGACATGGCTTGGTCCTTTATCATGCGCAAAAACTGCCCAAAAGACTGGAATTCACGGCTTACTTTCTTTAGAATATTGATAACCTGTCAAAGAGCATTGCGCCATAGGAAAACCTTGCTTAACAAGGGCGAAGAACACGATACAGACAAAAACTAGGAGCACTGTTATGATTAAGGCAAAACTTTTCGGTTTTTTGAGCTTGGTCTTTGCGCTGGCTTTTGGTCAAGGGGCTTTGGCGCAAGACTCAACCAATCAAGTTGCTGTCAAAAGTGATTGGAGCGTTTTTGCAGATTCTGACCCCAAACAATGTTGGGGCGTGTCACAACCGCTTAAAACTGTTAATACCAAAGATGGCAAAGCAGTTACCGTGCGACGGGGGGATATTCGCTTATTTGTGACCTTCACTCCGGGCAATGGTGGAGCTGGCGTTGTGTCTTTTGCGGGCGGTTATACATTTGATGATAAAACTAAAGTTGTGGTAGATGTCGAAGGAGAAACCTTTGATATGGCCGTTGAAAATGACTGGGCTTGGGCGAGCCCCGAGGTGGATGCGGTTATTTTGACGGCGATGAAAAAGGGCGCACTTGCGATTGTGACAGGTCTGTCAAACAAGGGCACGAGCACGCAAGACACCTTTTCACTTAAGGGTTTTACAGCCGCCATGGAAGAGGCTGAGGCGCGCTGTAAATAGCGCCTTCACTCTTTGAGCGGATCTTGGACTCTGCCTTCTTTTGGGCTATAATGATTTTTTGCCCCAAATTAGAGTAGCACATGAACCCTAATGTTCCGATCACGCAAGATGTAAAGGTTGTGCCGCGCAAGCCAGATACGAGCGGTAAAGTCAATATCATCGGCCTAACTCGTTCCCAGCTTCTAGAGGCGATGTTGGCTGTGGGAACTCCCGCTAGACAGGCAAAAATGCGTTTGGGTCAGCTTTGGCAATGGGTTTATCATTGGGGTTTGCGCGATTTTTCACAAATGACTAATCTTTCAAAAGACTATCGTTTGTTTCTGGAAGAATATTTTACAATTGACTTGCCTGAGGTGGTCACACGGCAGATCTCGTCGGATGGAACGCGAAAATATTTGGTACGCATTCAAGGTGGGCATGAGGTTGAAACCGTCTACATCCCTGAAAATGGTCGTGGAACGCTTTGCATATCAAGCCAAGTTGGATGCACTTTGAACTGCACCTTTTGTCATACGGGTACCCAAAAACTGGTGCGCAACCTTACCGCAGGTGAGATTGTGGGCCAAGTGATGTTGGCGCGCGACGATTTGGGCGAATGGCCAACCGCAGGCACTACCATAAAACCCGAAGCGCGTCTGGTCAGCAATGTAGTCTTGATGGGCATGGGGGAGCCGCTTTATAATTTCGACAATGTGCGCGATGCGATGCAGATTGTCATGGATAATGAAGGACTGACGCTGTCGCGTCGGCGCATCACCCTATCGACCAGCGGCGTTGTGCCTGAAATCGCCCGCACCGCAGAAGAAATTGGCTGTTTGCTTGCTGTTTCCTTTCATGCCACAACTGATGCTGTTCGTGATGTGCTTGTGCCGATTAATAAACGTTGGAATATTAAAGCGCTGCTTGATACGCTGCGTGAATATCCGCGCCTTTCAAACTCTGAGCGGATCACCTTTGAATATGTGATGCTAAAAGACATCAATGATTCCGATGATGACGCGCGGCGTTTGGTCAAATTAATCTCGGGCATTCCGGCTAAAATCAATCTGATTCCCTTTAACGAATGGCCTGGCGCGCCCTATCAGCGCTCGGACTGGGATAGGATTGAAGCCTTTTCAGATATTGTCTTTAACGCCGGTTACGCCAGCCCCATTCGCAAACCTCGTGGCGAAGATATCATGGCAGCTTGCGGTCAACTGAAATCAGCCACCGAACGCGAACGCAAATCACGCGCGCAAATCGCCGCCGAGGCGGGAATTTAGCCTTGTGCTGTGCGCGGTTGAGATACCGCCGCCTATGATGCCGCTTCTGACAAACCATGACGCAAAACGCCTTTTTTTGCACACCCACGGATTAGCGCAAGACCCGAGTTTGGCCGCCGATCTGGGCACCACCATTCGTCAAATCGGGTTCGTGCAGCTTGATAGTATCAACACGCTAGCGCGCGCCCATGATATGATTTTGTGGTCTCGCCAAAGATCATATCTGCCGCATATGTTGAAAGATTTATTGGAACAAGACCGCAGTCTTTTTGAACATTGGACGCATGACGCCTCGGTTATACCAATGGAATTTTTCCCCCATTGGCGCCACCGTTTTACCGACCATCAGGCGCGTTTGGACGCAAAAAAAAATGGCGTAATCCAGACGGGGTTTGCGGCCAGCTGTGCGGAGGTCATCGACCACATCACCCGCCACGGTCCTGCCATGACGCGTCACCTTGGCCGCGATGAGGTGCGCGGCTCTGGCGGTTGGTGGGACTGGTCGCCATCCAAGGCGGCTCTAGAGTGTTTGTGGCGCAGTGGCACTTTGTCAATTGCGGGGCGTGATGGGTTTCAAAAGATCTATGATCTGACCCATCGTGTGATCCCTGATACGCTACGCTCCCTAGCACCTGCGCGCCATGAATCTGAGGATTGGGCCAACGAAAAGGCGCTTGATCATTTGGGGTTTGCCACGCCTGCGCAAATTGCTGCGTTTTGGGCCATGGTACCCGTGGCGCGGGTGCGCAAATGGGCGGAATTAGGCCTTGGGTCTGGCGCTTTGATTATGGTTCAAATCGCTGCATTTGATGGCAGTTTGCATCTGCACTTAATGCGCCCCAAAACTTATAAAACAGTGGCTAAGCTTCCTGATCCAGTCAAGATCACGCGGCTTTTATCGCCGTTTGATCCGATTTTGCGTGACCGGGCGCGGGCCCTTAAATTGTTTGGCTTTAACTACCGTATTGAGGTGTTCGTTCCCAAAGAAAACCGCATTTACGGCTATTACGTCTTTCCCATTCTAAAAGGGGATGCGCTGATTGGCCGTATTGATGCGAAAGCGGATCGACAAAAAAAACAGCTGAATGTGCGAGCCTTTTGGCCCGAACAAAGCGTCAAGCCGATCCCAAAATTAGTTAAATCCCTTGAAGTTGCGCTGCAAGACTGTGCAGCGTTTGCGGGGCTCGATCAGATTGTCTTTGCGCAAGATTGGCTAAGATCGGCTCCTTGATCGCATTGCGCGGCCCCACAATGGGGTTTATAGGACTAAAGAACTCGAATTGATAAAGGAACAGCCCATGTCACACACCGATCTGGAAGCCGCCGTCGAAGCCGCTTGGGACGCACGCGACACAATCACACCTGCCACAAAAGGACCGCACCGTGACGCGATCGCAGCGACGCTAGAGGTCCTTGATAAGGGCAAATTGCGCGTAGCCGAGCGGGGCCCAGACGGCCAATGGGCTGTGCGCCAATGGGCCAAGAAAGCTGTACTTTTGGGCTTTCGTTTGAAAGACATGGAAATGCAGTCGGGAGGCCCGCAAGGTGGCGGCTGGTGGGACAAGGTTGACAGTAAATTTCACGGTTGGGCCGAAGATGATTGGCGCGAGGCGGGCTTTCGTGCCGTGCCAAATTGTATAGTGCGCAGATCAGCCTATATCGCCAAAGGCGTGGTTTTGATGCCCTCATTCGTCAATCTGGGCGCTTATGTCGATGAGGGCACGATGGTGGACACTTGGGCCACCGTCGGCTCTTGCGCGCAAATCGGAAAAAATGTGCATCTTTCGGGTGGCGTTGGCATTGGAGGGGTTTTAGAACCCATGCAAGCAGGCCCAACGATCATTGAAGATAACTGCTTTATCGGGGCCCGCTCCGAGGTGGTTGAGGGCTGCATCGTACGTGAAGGCTCGGTTTTGGGGATGGGCGTGTTTATCGGAAAATCAACCAAAATCGTTGATCGCGAAACGGGCACGGTCAGTTATGGTGAAGTGCCTGCGGGCTCGGTTGTGGTGGCTGGATCTATGCCGTCCAAAAATGGGATCAATCTTTACTGCGCCGTTATTGTTAAAAAGGTCGACGCGCAAACGCGGTCTAAAACCTCGATTAATGAGCTGTTGCGTGACTGATACCTCCAAAAAAAGCGACGACATCGCTGCTTCAACCCCAACGCCAAAGGTCAAGCGGCCCCAGCAGGTCTTTACCCTATTGGTCGAAGTTGGGCGCAAGATCGGTGATGGATTGCCTGAAAAAGCAACAGGCGGCGCTTTGATGATTTATGCAAGCGGCGTTGATGAAGCCGAAGCGGTGCGAGAAACAGTTGCGATTTTAAAGGCCGCTGATTTAGCCCCTTTGGATGTCTCAGGCTATGGTAGTCTGGATGAGCGGTTGGAAAATGGTGATGAAATATCAGAGGAAGAGCGCGCCTTGATGACGCGGGCTTTAGATGAAAATTCGGTCGTCGTTGCACAGATGACGCCTTTTTTTGAATGATGCGAAAGGCCTAAGATGACCCAAAGCCCCATTGATCCGGTTGCTCTTTGCGCTGATTTGGTGCGCTGCCCGTCGGTCACTCCGCAAGAGGGGGGTGCTTTAGTCTTGCTGCAAAGTTTGTTGGAATCGGCGAATTTTGACTGTGTACGAGTTGAGCGCGAAGGGATATCAAACCTATTTGCGCGCTGGGGGCGGGTGAGGGCCAACAAATCTTTTGGCTTTAATGGCCATACGGACGTGGTGCCCGTGGGCGACCTTGCCGCTTGGACGCATGACCCGTTTGGGGGTGTTATCAAAGAGGGTTGGCTTTGGGGGCGTGGGGCCACTGACATGAAGTCGGGAGTTGCGGCCTTTGTCGCGGCTGCGATTGATTTCGTGCGCATGACCCCCCCGGACGGTGCCGTGATCCTAACCATCACCGGTGATGAAGAGGCCGACGGCCTGCACGGCACTTTGGCGCTGTTGGACTATATGGCTCAAAATGGCGAGGCTATGACCCATTGTCTCGTGGGTGAGCCCACCTGTCCCGACCATCTGGGCGAGGCAATGAAAATCGGTCGGCGTGGCTCGATGAGTGCTTATATCACCGCGCGGGGCATTCAAGGCCACTCTGCCTATCCGCATCGGGCGAAAAACCCTGTTGCGGCGATGGTGCAGCTGATGGTGACGCTGACTGCGCAGCCCCTTGACACGGGCACAGCGCATTTTGATGCTTCGACCATTGCGATCACCACAATTGACACTGGCAATTTGGCCAATAACGTTATTCCTGCCAGCTGTCGGGCCACGGTGAACATCCGGTTTAACGACAGCCACTCGGGCGCAAGCCTGAGCCAGCTGTTGGCCGATCATCTGGCCCAAACCCAAATGCAAACGGGGGTTGAAATGACAATGCGGGTTACAATTTCGGGCGAAAGCTTTCTTACCCCGCCTGGAGCTTTTTCAGATCTGGTGGCGAGTGCGGTCAAGGCAGAGACAGGGATTTTGCCCCAAGCCTCAACCACGGGGGGCACGTCGGATGCGCGTTTTGTGAAAAACCACTGTCCAGTTGTTGAATTTGGCTTGGTGGGCAAAACCATGCATCAGGTGGACGAGCGTGTCGAAGTGGCTCAAATTCACGCGCTTAAAGCGATTTATGGCCGCATTTTACGGGATTACTTCGCATGAGTTTGATGATCGCCCCAACCCAAGATATCGCCCTTTGCCGTCAGCTGCGCCGCGTGGTCTTTATCGAAGAACAGGGCGTGAGTGAGGCGGATGAAATCGATGATCAAGATGACATTGCCACCCATCTTTTGGCACATTGGCAAGGCGCGCCCGCAGGCTCTGCCCGACTTTTTGAAGTTGAGGGTTTGGGTAAGATTGGGCGCGTGTGTGTTCTGGCTCATCTGCGTGGTAACGGGATCGGCGCAGCCTTGATCCTTGCGGCTGTCGCGCATTTTCGCACGTGCTCAACAGTGCAAAAGGTCAAGCTTGGCGCTCAGACCCACGCCTTGGGGTTTTATGAAAAACTTGGCTTTGTTGCCATTGATGCGCCCTATCTAGATGCGGGAATTGATCACCAAGACATGGTTTTGATCTTTTGATCCGCAGGGGCGGAATGTGCCATGACATGGTCCCAGACCCATGATAAAGGGGGCCTATGGATCATATACCTACCAAAGCCGCACTCCTTGCATGGATTGATGAAAACCCAACTCTAACAACCAAGCGCGATATTGCGAAGGCTTTTGGTATAAAGGGGTCTTCGGCGCGCATTGCATTGAAAGCGATGTTGCGCGACTTGGCCAGCGAAGGCGCTGTGGTTAAAAAGCGCCGCACTTTTTCAGACGCGGCCAAATTGCCGCCTGTCTCGGTTTTGCAGATTATTGGGCCAGATGCGCAGGGTGATCTTTTTGCAAGCCCTGCCGAATGGGCAGGAAAAAGCCCCGCACCGCGCATCTTAGTGCTGACGGGCGCAGGCGATCCTGCTCTTGGAGCGGGGGATCATATCTTAGCGCGCCTTACCGAAAGTGGAGAGGCCGACCACAGCCATACCGCACGGCTGATCCGTCAGCTGGCTAATACCGCCCAACGCTGCGTTGGTATTTTTCGCGCCACCAGCGAAGGCGGGCGGATTATGCCGATTGATAAGCGCAATGACACTGAATGGCATGTGCCAAACGGCGCAACCCATGATGCTAAAGAGGGTGAGTTGGTTGAAGCCGTGCAAGAAAGCGGCAAACGTCTGGGCCTGCCCATCGCGCGGATCGTGGCACGCCTGGGGGACCCTTCTGGGGCCAAAGCTGTTAGCTTGATTGCCATTCACCAACATGGCATTCCCGATCGGTTTCCGACAGAAGTGATCGCGGCCGCCACGGCCGCCTTGCCCGCCCCATTAGGACGGCGCGAAGATTTGCGTGACCTGCCTTTGGTAACAATTGACCCTTCGGATGCGCGCGACCATGACGATGCGGTCTTTGCGGTGGTCGATGAAGACCCCAAAAATCCAGGTGGCTTTGTGCTTTATGTGGCCATCGCCGACGTCGCACATTATGTGCGCCCTAATTCACCCCTTGACCGCGAAGCCCGGTCACGTGGTAACTCAAGCTATTTTCCCGACCGCGTTGTGCCGATGTTGCCAGATGCATTGTCGGGCGATCTTTGTTCGTTGCATGAGGGTGTGGACCGTGCCTGTTTGGTAGCGCGAATGGTGATTGATGCTTCGGGTGCGAAAATAAGCCATCGGTTCTTGCGGGCCTTGATGCGCTCGCCGGCAAGTTTGCATTATGAAGAGGTGCAAGAGGCTTTTGATGGCGCGCCCAATTCGAAATGCGTCCCCTTTCTTGAGGCTGTGATTAAACCGCTTTACGCTGCCTATGCCTGTTTGGGGCAAGAGCGGTCACGCCGCCAGCCGCTGGATCTTGAGCTGCCAGAGCGTAAAATCGTACTTTCTGATGATGGTAAAGTCGTATCAGTTGACTTTAAAGATCGTCTGGATGCCCACAAACTGATCGAAGAATTCATGATTTTGGCCAATGTGGCAGCCGCCGAAGCCCTGATCTCGGCCAAACAGCCGTTGTTGTTTAGGGTACATGAAGAGCCCAGTCCCCAAAAACTTGAGTCTTTGCGCGAAGTGGCCGAAGCCTCGGGGTTTATTATGGCCAAGGGGCAAGTTCTGCGCACCAGCCACTTAAACCGCCTTTTGCACCAGGCCCGCGACACGGATTTTGCTGAGTTGATGAATGTCTCGACCCTTAGGTCGATGACGCAGGCCTATTATCACCCTGAGAACTTCGGCCATTTCGGCCTATCCCTGCGCTGTTACGCGCATTTCACCTCGCCCATTCGGCGGTACAGCGATTTGATCGTGCATCGGGCGCTAATCTCGGCGCATGGCTGGGGTGATGATGGGCTTTCGGCCTTTGATCTTGAGCATTTGGCCGAAACTGCCAAACAAATCAGCGACACGGAGCGCAGGTCGATGCTGGCGGAGCGCGACACCTCAGATCGATATTTGGCGTCCTATTTGGCTGACCGCGTGGGTGCTGAGTTTTCTGGACGCGTGTCGGGCGTGCAGCGGTTTGGGTTGTTCGTAAAGCTCGATGAAACGGGTGCGGATGGGTTGGTGCCGATCCGCTCACTTGGGCAAGAGTTTTTCCATTTTGACCCAGATCATCAATGTTTGGTTGGCTCAAACAGCGGGTTGACCATTGGTCTTGGCCAGCGCGTCACCGTGCGCTTGGCCGAGGCTGTGGCCCTGACCGGGGGCGTGATGTTTGAACTTATAGAGATGGATGGCAAAACTATGCCAAAAGGGCGCGGTGGCGCGGCAGGCAAAAAGACCCGCTTTGCTCCACGTAAACCGCGCGAAGAATTGGCCAAGGCCGACAAAATTAAACGCAAATTAAAGCGCGTGCGCCCCTAAGGGGTTTTGTTTGACAACTGGCACCCTTTTGGCCGAATTTGGCGCACCCTAAATAAGGCCCTTTGCAATGCAGCCTGACGCTGATCTGACTTTTGAAACATGGGTGCAAGCCTTTGGGGCCAAGGCCCAGCTGGCAGGCCTTGATCTTGGCCTTTATGCGCAGATGATGTCTGGCGTAAAAGTGCAAACGCTTGTGCTTAAAAAAGACCGCACGCAGCCTGAATTTTCTAGCCGTATATGGTCTTATCTGGACCGTGCCCTGTCCGATCAACGGATCGATGATGGCCGAAAAATGCTGGTGCTTTATCAGGATCTTTTCGCAAAACTCGCGCGTGACTATGGTGTTGGCGCTGGGCTTATTGCCGCATTTTGGGGTATTGAAAGCGCCTATGGGCAGGTGCGCGGTTCTTTACCTGTGTTGGACTGTTTGGCGACCTTGGCCTTTGACGGGCGGCGGCGCGCGTTTTTTGAAGCCGAGCTGCTGGGCGCTTTGCAGATTTTAGTGGCAGGTGATGTGTCTCCGCAGGGGCTTATGGGCTCTTGGGCGGGGGCGATGGGGCATGGGCAATTCATGCCAAGCGCCTATCTGGCCCATGCGGTTGATTATGATCAAGACGGAAAACGCGATATTTGGGGGGATGAGCCCACCGACGCGTTGGCCTCGATTGCAGCCTATTTACAAAATTCTGGCTGGGACGCGGCGGTTTCTTGGGGGTGCGAAGTGCGTTTGCCAAATGGGTTTGATTGGTCGCTTTTGCACAGTGATCAGCGCAGGCCTGTGGCCTTTTGGTGTGCGCAAAGGGTGGGGTTTGTCGCGCAAGAACTACCCTTGAGCCTAAACGTCAGGCTGCACCTGCCCGCTGGCCATCAAGGTCCTGCCTTTTTTCTGACCCAGAATTTTGATGTGATCAAATCCTATAATGCCTCGGATGCTTATGCGTTGGCGGTGGCCCATTTGGCGGACCGCTTGATGGGAGGGGGGGCTTTTGCGCAAGAATGGCCACGCCACGCCCGTGCCCTAACCACGCCCGAGCTTGCCTGCTTGCAAAAAAACCTCACCCTAAGGGGATATGAAACCAAAGGAGCCGACGGCAAATTTGGCCCTAACACGGCAGCGGCGGTGCGTCAGTATCAAGCTGACATGGGGCTGACCCCTGACGGGTTTGTGACAATTGCTCTTTTTGAATCTGTGATCGGGGGCTAGACCCATCCTTGCAGCTGCGCTAGAATGTTCTCCATTCGTTCTGGAGATCCCATGCCGGTTCTGCCCTTTGCCGAATTGTCGGCCCTGTCAAACTTCACCTTCCTAAAAGGCGCTTCGCATCCCGAAGAGCTGGTACGACGTGGGGCTTTGTTGGGGCTGACGGCTTTGGCGATTGCGGATGAAAACTCGGTCGCGGGAATTGTGCGCGCCCATGTTGCCGCGCGAGAGATCACTCGCGAAGGGGGGGAGGCACCGCGTTTGCTGCCGGCCACGCGGCTGATGTTTTGTGGCGGCTGCACCGTTACCATGCTGCCCAAAGATCGTGCCGCTTGGGGGCGGCTTTGCCGTTTGCTGACGCTTGGTCGTTTGCGTGCCGCCAAAGGTGCTTGTGAGTTGGATCTGGTTGATCTGATAGCTTGGGGGCAGGGTTCTGTGCTGTTGGTACATCCAACTGATGCGGTTAGTTTTTGGGCGGCGCGCAGATTAAAACGCCATTTTGGTGCAGATGTCTTTTTTGTGATGGCCCCACTTTATGACGGGCAGGACCGTGCCCGCTTTGCGCGATTGCAACGTTTAGGCAATTCTTTGGGGATCGGGCTTGTGGCCTCGGCTCAGCCTTTGATGCATCATGGGGCGCGGCGCAAATTGGCTGATGTATTATGCGCCATTCGTTTGGGCCTGCGGGTTGACCAATTGGGCCGCCATGCTTTGGCCCATGCGGAAAGGCGCCTGCGCTCGGGTGTGGAAATCGCGCGGCTGTTCATCGGCCATGAATCTGCTGTTGCCGCCGCCGATCAGATTGCGCAAAGCCTGCACTTTTCGTTAGATGAGCTGCGTTATGAGTATCCTTCGGAAGAGGAGGATGGTGAAACGGCTCCCCAGCGCTTGGCCCGTTTGGTCGAAAGGGGGCTGGCTTGGCGTTATCCTGCGGGCGCGCCTAACAAGGTGCGCGCGCAAGTGGCACATGAATTGGCACTGATTGGTAAGTTGCGCTACGAGCCCTATTTTTTAACCGTGCGTGATATTGTAGATTTTGCTCGCCAAAGAGGCATTTTGTGCCAGGGGCGCGGATCGGCGGCTAATTCGATTGTGTGCTATGCTTTGGGGGTGACCTCGGTCTCTCCGGAAATTGGCACGATGGTGTTTGAGCGGTTCGTCTCAGAAGCCCGTGACGAGCCGCCCGATATTGACGTTGATTTTGAACACGAACGCCGAGAAGAGGTGATCCAACATATCTATGCTCGCTATGGCCGCCACCGCGCGGGTCTTTGTGCAACAGTTATTCACTACCGTGGCAAAAGGGCCGTGCGCGAGGTGGGGCGCGCGATGGGCTTGGCGGAAGATACGCTGTCGGCCATGTCCTCGCAAATCTGGGGATGGGGGGGCGACGGCACTATCAGTCCCGCCCGTTTGCGGGAAATTGGGCTTGACCCTAACGACAAATCCCTGTCGCAAGCCTTGGTGCTTATTGCCGAAATTCAAGGGTTCCCGCGGCATTTGTCTCAGCATGTGGGAGGATTTATCATTACCCAAGGCAGGCTTGATTCTTTGGTGCCTATTGAAAATGCCACGATGGAAGATCGTACCGTGATATGTTGGGACAAAGACGATATTGACGCTTTGGGTATTTTGAAAATTGATATTTTGGCTTTGGGTATGCTGACTTGTTTGCGCAAGGCCTTTGATCTTTTGGCAAAACATCATGGCCTGTCTTACGATCTGGCCAGCCTGCCTGCCGAGGATCGCGCCACCTATGATATGCTGTGCCGGGCTGATAGTTTGGGTGTATTTCAAGTGGAAAGCCGCGCGCAGATGAACTTCCTGCCCCGTATGCGGCCACTGTGTTTTTATGATCTTGTAATTCAAGTAGCCATCATACGCCCCGGCCCTATTCAAGGCGATATGGTGCATCCCTATTTGCGCCGCCGAACAGGTGCGGAGCCTGTGTCCTTTCCCTCTGACGCTTTGGGGCGGGTATTGGGAAAAACATTAGGGGTGCCGCTTTTTCAAGAACAGGCCATGCAAATTGCGATTATTGGTGCGGGCTTTTCCCCGCTTGAGGCCGACCGCCTGCGCCGTGCCCTTGCCACCTTTAAAAAACATGGCAATGTCAGTAGTTTGAAGGAGCGTTTTTTAGCGGGCATGGCGACCAACGGCTACGATGGCGACTTTGCCGCGCGGTGCTTCTCGCAGATTGAAGGGTTTGGCAGCTATGGTTTTCCTGAAAGCCATGCGGCGTCTTTCGCTCTGTTGGTCTATGCTTCGGCTTGGATCAAATGTCATCATCCAGCAGTCTTTGCTTGTGCTTTACTAAATGCGCAGCCCATGGGCTTTTATGCGCCCGCCCAAATCGTGCGAGACGCCCACGCCCATGGGGTTGAGTTGCGGCCCGTTTGTATCAACTCCAGCCAATGGGACCATAGTCTAGAGCCGATAGGCCAAGGCAAATTGGCTCTGCGTTTGGGCCTTCGGCAGATTAAGGGCCTGTCACAGGTTGAAGCGCAATGGTTGATTGCCGCGCGGGGCAATGGCTATCAAAATGTGCAAGATCTGTGGCGCCGCGCGGGCCTGTCTCGGGCCAGTCTGACCCGCTTGGCCGAGGCCGACGCTTTTGTCGCATTAGATATGACAAGGCGCGATGCGCTTTGGGAGGCCAAAGGCCTGGCCGATAGCGCGCCCTTGCCGCTGTTCGGCCAAGATATTGACGGCGAAGCCTGCGCAGAGCCCAACGTCATCTTTGCGCAAATGGCGCTGGGCGAACAGGTAGTCGAAGATTATGTGGCGCTACGTTTGACCTTGCGGGCGCATCCGATGGCGCTGTTGCGCCCGATGTTAACCCCAAAGGCCCCAAGCGCAACCACGATTGCGCCCAGCTAAAACACCATGCCTAAAAGACAACGACCGAGCGGATGCTTTTGCCATCACGCATCAGATCAAAGGCTTTGTTGATATCTTTTAGCGGCATTTGGTGGGTGATCATTGCGTCAATCTCAATCTTTCCGTCCATGTACCAATCCACAATCTTTGGTACATCTGTGCGCCCGCGCGCGCCACCAAAGGCGGTGCCTTTCCAAATGCGCCCTGTGACCAGTTGGAAGGGGCGCGTTTCAATGACCGCACCCGCAGGGGCGACGCCAATCACAATTGATTGCCCCCAACCGCGGTGGGTGCATTCTAGCGCATCGCGCATCACTTTGACGTTGCCCGTACAGTCAAATGAGTAGTCAGCACCGCCAATTTGGTCAAAAGGGGTTTTGGTCATCTCAATAATATGGGGCACGACCGCGGCATCGATTTTTGAGGGGTTGACGAAATGGGTCATACCAAATCGTCGGCCCCATTCCTCTTTGTCATCATTCAAATCAACGCCAATAATCATATCGGCGCCCGCCATTTTCAGGCCTTGAATAACATTTAGCCCAATACCGCCCAATCCAAAGACCACCGCCTTTGCGCCGATTTCAACTTGGGCCGTATTGATCACGGCCCCAATTCCGGTTGTCACACCACAGCCAATATAGCAAATCTTGTCAAAAGGTGCGTCGGAGCGCACTTTGGCCAAGGCAATTTCGGGCATCACCGTGTGATTGGCAAAGGTTGAGCACCCCATATAGTGATAGATAGGTGTGCCATCCATCATGGAAAAGCGCGTGGTGCCATCGGGCATAAGTCCTTGTCCTTGGGTGGTGCGAATGGCGGTACAAAGATTGGTTTTGCGGCTTAGGCAGCTGGGACAGCTGCGGCATTCGGGCGTATAAAGCGGGATTACATGATCACCCACCGCAAGACTGGTCACGCCTTCGCCTATTTTGATCACAATGCCCGCACCTTCATGGCCTAGAATCGATGGAAAAAGCCCTTCAGGATCTGCACCAGACAGGGTGAATTCATCCGTGTGACAAATGCCGGTAGCTTTGATCTCGATTAAAACTTCGCCATATTTAGGTCCATCAAGGCGAACATCCATGATGGCAAGGGGTTTTCCCGCCTCAACAGCCACTGCAGCACGTGTGATCATGACAAATCCTTCCTGTTCATTTATAAGCAATTATGCGATGACACTCTAAATAACCTAAGAGTTGGCCCCTATGAAACAGCTTTTCACCCCCTTTGCGACCTTTTTGTTTTTAGCACTTGCTGCCTGCACCGATAGTAGCGGCTATGAAATTGCAAAAGCGCCCATTGTTCCCGCGCCCCCAGTTATTCCATTGGTTCCCATAGTGACGGATCTTGCCGCTGTAGAAGTAGGCATTGAAAAGGCAAACCTTTTTGCCCGTGAACCAGACACCTGCCATGCGGCCGATTATCAAGACTTGCTTGGTCAAAATGCCCAAGAGATTGAGACGCGCGAATGGAAACGGCCGTTTCGTATCGTGGCAGTTGGGGGTATTGTCACCCAAGAATATGCCGCAAACCGCATCAATTTTTCGCTGGATACGCAAGGTTTGGTTTACAAAATCAACTGTGGTTAAGCTATTGGGGCAGGGGTTCGGCTGTGTCAAACCCCCTTGCCAAGCTTACATTCTGTAACTTTTTTGCCAGCTTGTGCCGCTGGCGCCAACATTCCAAGACCCTCTCTGTTTGCGGATGTGTTTTTGGCGTCTAGTGTTGAGATGGCTGTGTTGAATGCTTGGCCTTTTGGTCAAAAGCGTATCATTTTTCTGTATGGTGGTCATCGTTTTCCGACGAACTGAAGGGTTAGACGCGCCATCTTGTGCATATAAGAACAAAATGAGAACATGTATGCATGAAGCGAATCCTTTGCCTTTGGTTTTCTCGCCTTGCGGCTGAACGGATGGTGCGTGCACAGGGCTTTGGGTCCTTGGGACCCTTTGCGGTGGCGAGCTCCCCTGCCGCGGGGCAGGTTTTGTTAAGCCTAAATCAGGAGGCCGAGCAGGCAGGCCTGCGCTTGGGCCAACCATTGCGCGATGCCACAGCTCTTTGTTCCAGCCTGACCAGTAAAATAGCTGAACCTTTACGCGATGCGCTATTTTTGCAGGCTCTACAACGCTGGGCAGGTAAGTTTTCACCTTGGGTCGCGCAAGAGGGGCTGGCTGGTTTGCTGATTGATATAACGGGCTGTGCGCATTTATTCGGAGGCGAACAGCCCCTCATGCAAGAGGCGTATCGCGATAGTCTTGCCTTGGGTCTTACAGTGCGCATGGGCTTGGCCGACACGGCTGGGGCGGCATGGGCTTTGGCGCGTTATGCGGGGCAGGCGCAGGCCGTGCATCGTAGTGGCGACGCCATCGCACAAGAGGCGCGCGCCACAAGGGCACGTGCCACCAAGCGACGCCATTGGGAAAGGGGTGGGACAGCCCCCATTTTGGAGATACCCCAAGGGATTGATTTAAGCGCTATTGCCATGGTTGGAGAAAGCCGCGCGGCGCTTAAACCTTTGCCAATTGCTGCCTTGCGCCTTCCTGAGGAAACGGTTGCGAGCCTTGCGCGATTGGGTGTGCGCCAGATTTCTGACCTTTTAGCCCTTCCACGCGCGGGGCTATCCAAACGTTTTGGTATCCTTTTGCTGCGAAGGCTTGATCAGGCCTTGGGCCTAGAAGCCGAGCCTATTTCCCCTGCACGGGTAGTGCAGCCGTTTGTTGTGCGCCTAACTCTGCCCGAACCCATCGGCCTTTTGGCCGATATTGTTGCGGGGGTTGAACGGCTTTTACCTGTCCTCTGTGCCCAACTGAGATTGAAAGGGCAGGGGGCAAGGCGGGTACGTCTTCAGGCCTTTCGCACCGATGGGCAAGTGCAGGTGATCGAAGTGGGTCTCACGCGTGCTGCGCAAGATCCTGAGCGCATCCACCCACTTTTGATGCTGAAATATGGTCAAATTGAACCGGGCTTTGGCATTGATTGTTTGCGCCTAATGGTGGTTGCTAGCGAAGCCGTCGTCGCGCTTCAACATTCAGGCCATGCGATTGCTTTGCAAAATGCGGTCACGCGCCAAAGCCAAGATAGCGCTTTTGATGATCTGATCGGAAAGCTTGTGACTAAATTGGGTAGCGACTGTGTAACGCGTCTGCATCCGGCCCAAAGCAATATACCTGAAAAAAGCGCCCTCATTCTGTCGGCGGCCTGGTCTGAGCCCTCGCCCAAAGCTTGGCCATGCCCTCCGGCGCCGCGCCCGCTGTTGATTTTTCGCCCAGAAGCGCTCGGCGCGGATGCTGTGCCACATGTGCCTACCACATTTCGCTGGCGCAGACGGGATTTTGTTGTGCTCCAAGCCATAGGCCCTGAACGCATAGCCCCTGAATGGTGGCTTGATGACCCCGACTGGCGTTCGGGGGCCCGCGACTATTGGCGTGTTGAAGTGAGTACTGCAGAACGGTTATGGTTGTTTTATGCGCATGGGGGGATTACTTCGGCGGGATGGTTTTGCCATGGTCAGTTTGCCTAGCGCTTGTATTATTCAATAAGGTTGCTATCGCAACTTTAGAATATTTCTAAAAGGAGCTCTCATGTTTTTGTCTAACCGGAAAAAGTTCGACAGTTTGACCGAGCAAGAGATCGTAGCTTTGGCCATTTCCTCAGAAGAAGATGACGCGCGCATCTATCGCAGCTTTGCCGCGCATTTGCGCCCCGAGTATGAGGCCTCGGCCCTGATGTTCGACGCCATGGCCCTAGAAGAAGATACCCACCGCCAAAGTTTGATAAACCTTCATGTCAATCGCTTTGGTACGGATATTCCGCTTTTACGGCGCGAACATGTGGCTGGATTTTACAATCGCACCCCAATTTGGTTGGCTAAAGCTCTTAGTCTTGCGGCCATTCGCTCAGAAGCCACCAGCATGGAAAAAACGGCTCAAAAATTTTATGAAAAAGCTTATACCAAGGTGCAAGATGCGGCCACGCGCAAGCTTTTGGGTGATTTGGCCGCTGCCGAGGCGGGCCATGTTGACAGCGCACAAGAGCTGAGTGCGCAACATCTGCCCGACGAGACCCGTAATAAAGAAAATGCAGCAGCCCATAGGCAGTTTTTGCTGACATGGGTGCAGCCGGGCTTGGCTGGCTTGATGGATGGGTCAGTGTCCACCTTAGCTCCAATTTTTGCAACCGCCTTTGCCACCCAAGATACCTGGACCACCTTTTTGGTAGGTACCGCAGCCTCGGTTGGGGCGGGGATATCGATGGGTTTTACCGAGGCCGCACATGATGATGGCGTGTTATCGGGGCGCGGCTCACCTGCAAAACGCGGATTGGCTAGCGGCGTGATGACTACATTGGGAGGTATGGGGCACGCTTTGCCCTATTTGATTGTTGATTTTTGGACGGCCACAATCATTGCAATGATTGTTGTTTTTGTAGAATTATGGGCTATTGCATGGATTCAAAACCGTTTTATGGGCACCCCCTTTTGGCGAGCTACTTTGCAAGTGGTAGTCGGCGGGGCCTTGGTTTTTGCGGCGGGAGCATTTATTGGCGCGGGTTAAATCATATTACGGATAAGATACGGATCAGACTTGCATCCTCCCCCTTGCCATGAAAGTTTGGGCGAAATTATTGGGCCCAAATCATGCTTGCGATATTTCTTAAGACATTGCCGTTCTTCGCTATTATTGGTCTTGGTTATGGGGCAGCACGCACGCGCTTTGTCTCCGCGCAGGCGGCGGCAAGCCTGACACAATTCGTCTTTTATTTTGCACTTTCGGCCATGTTGTTTCGCTTTGCAGCCCAGTTGTCTTTAGCTGAACTTTTTGATTGGCGTTTTGTTGCGGCCTATCTTTTGGGTTCTAGTGTGGTTTACTGCCTGAGCTTTGGGATTTCGCGCATGCGCGGCACGAGTTTGGCAGAAGCCGCAATAGAGGCTCAGTGCGGCGTGATCGGTAACACAGGTTTTTTGGGCATGCCCATGTTGGTGGTATTGCTTGGGCCATTAGCCGCAGGGCCTGTTTTGATGGTTTTAGCCATTGATTTGATCGTCTTCTCCACCCTTATCACTATTGTTATCACTGCATCGCGCGAAGGTCGCATGACGCGGGCGGCATATGGACGACTGTTGCTTGGGTTGGTAAAAAATCCGATGATTGTTTCTATGTGTTTAGGCCTTGGCTGGTCGCTTTTGGCGCCGCCGATGCCTGTTGTGATGTCTGACTTTTTAACGCTGCTTGGCGGTGCCTCGACGCCGGGTGCACTGTTTGCCATTGGCGCCTCACTGGCCGTAAAATCGGCCGAGCGTTTGGGCGTGGCGGGCTGGATCAGCTTTACAAAGTTATTCTTGCATCCTGCAGCAGTGGCAATTGCTGCCTTTGGGGTTTTTCATGTCGATGCCCATTTGGCCGCCGTGATGGTCTGCGCCGCAGCCCTGCCCGTGGCAGGAAATGTTTATATACTTGCCCAATATTTTGGCGTGGCTCCGCAGCGCGTTTCAGCGTCGATTTTGGTATCAACGGCCTTTAGTATTCTCACCGTTTCGTTGGTGATCGCTTGGGCTTTGCCGATCATGGTGCAAGCTGATGGAGGATAGGCCCAAAGCCGCTGCCATCTATATTGACGCCGATGCATGCCCCGTTAAGGCCGAGGCCGAGCGCGTAGCCACACGGCATAAAATGCGCATGATCCTAGTCTCAAACGGGGGAATTCGACCCAGTGCCAACCCTTTGGTCGAAAGCGTCTTTGTTGCCGACGGGCCAGATGAGGCTGACAAATGGATTGCTGAAGCCTGCGGCTTGGGCGATGTGGTCGTGACGGGTGACATTCCTTTGGCCGCCAAATGTGTGGCCAGTGGTGCGATGGTTCTGAAACATAATGGCGAAGTTCTTAATCAAGCCAATATAGGCATGGCTTTGGCAACGCGCGATTTGATGTCTGACCTTCGCTCTGCGGATCCGTTTCGTGCAGGCTCTGGGCGACCTTTTTCCAAAGCGGATCGGTCGCGTTTTTTGGATGTGCTTGAGCGATTGGTGCGCCAAGCAAAACTCTTGCCCAGTATATGAGGTTGTTATGACACCTAAAGCTGTGATCTTTGACATTGGCAATGTGCTGATCGAATGGGAACCCGAACGGTTCTATGACAGTGTGATTGGCCCCGAAAAGCGCAGCGCCTTGTTTGGTGAGGTTGATCTAGACGGGATGAACGCCGCCATTGATGCGGGCGCTTTCTTTAAAGAAACCGTATATCAGACGGCGCGCGCACACCCTAAATGGCAAGCCGAAGTTGAAATGTGGTATGACCGTTGGATCGAGATGGCTTCGCCGCGTATCGAAGGTTCGATCCACCTTTTGCGGCTGTTGCGCGCCAAGGGTATTGTGGTCTTTACCCTGACCAATTTTGGCATTTATTCTTTTGAATATGCGCAAACACAATATGATTTTTTGAATGAATTTGACCGCTTTTATGTGTCGGGGCGTATTGGTCTTTTAAAGCCAGACCCCGAGCTTTACGCCTTTGTTGAGCGTGACTGCGGCCTCGTGGGGGCTGAACTGATTTTTGCAGATGACCGAGAGGCAAATATTACAACAGCAAAGGCGCGTGGGTGGCAAGTTTATCAGTTTGGCACAGCACAAGGCTGGGCCGATAAATTGGTTGAGGTTGGACTTTTAACCATCAAAGAGGGGCAATTATGAGCGTTGCGCAAATTGGTTTTGACGCAGAGGCAAGCTTAACATGGGTGGACTTAACACAGGCTTTGCAAGCGGGCCATCAGCTGCCTAAGGCTGAAATTTCCGATATATTGCTATATCGTAACAAAGATACATTGCTTAATCGGGCCGCGTGGATTGATGGGATGGGGCAGCTTGTCAAAGTCGCCACAATCTTCCCGCAAAACCCAACCCAAGACCTGCCCACCGTAAACGGTTCAGTCACGCTGTATGATGATCTGACAGGGCTGCTTTCTGCCGTGATTGATTTTCACTTGGTGACCAAATGGAAAACTGCAGGCGATAGTTTATTGTCCGCCAAGCTTTTGGCGCGGCCTGACGCGCAAAATATTTTGATCATCGGCGCTGGCACCGTCGCGAAAAATATGGTTTTGGCCTATCAAAGCCATTGGCCTAACGCGCGTTTTACGGTTTGGAGCCGCTCATTCGTGGGGGCCGAGGTTATGGCCGCCCTGTTCCCCAATATGTGCGCGACCCAAGATCTGGCGGGTGCCGTGGCGCAAAGCGATATTATCTGCACCGCCACAATGAGTACGACCCCCATCTTGCAAGGCGCGTGGCTGCGGGCGGGGACGCATTTAGATTTGATCGGTGCCTACCGTCCAGATATGCGCGAAGTTGATGATCTTGCTTTAAAACGTGCGTCGATATTTGTCGACAGCCGCGTGACCACAATAAGCCATATTGGCGAGTTAAAAGATCCGATTGCGCGCGGTGTCATTGATGCAAGTGATGTCAAAGCCGACTTTTATGATATCGCCTCAGGTGCTTTTGCTCGTAGCTCAAACACCGAAATCACCATCGCCAAAAATGGCGGTGGCGCACATCTGGATTTGATGACGGCAGATTATATTTCTCGTGCATGGCGGATGCAGGCTGTGGGTTAATGGAGACTATATTATTGTTTAATATCAAATAAATGCGACAGGGCATTTGTACTTGAAATATTCTAAGGCACTATATTAAAACTTATGGAGTTAGTTACTTTTATACTGAGTCGTAGATTTTGATTGTATCCATTCTTTTTTAATTTAGCCACTTAATCAGGTTAGTTAATCAAATAGCTTAATTTATGAGCTATATCCAAGTATGAAATTTATTACACGATTTCAATATCTTAACGCTCTTGCACAGTTTCTTGTGCTGTCTGGATGAAATTGGCAGTCTGTATGGATAATGGTGCGCCGCGTCGCCAAGCAAGGCCAACCTGCACTGTGGGCAGATCTCCGGAGATATCCCTGATGCCAATGCGGTCACCTTCTAGTGACCATGGGCGATAAACGAGACTGGGCAAAAGCGCCACGCCAGCACCTGTTGCAACAAGGCTACGTACTGCTTCGACCGATCGAGTTTTAAATACTATTTGTGGTTTTATAGCCAAACCAGAAATCAAGTGGCGTGTAGGCTCTTCTATTTCATCTACCATTAACTGGATTAAGGGTAAGCCCGCTAACTGCTCTAACTCAATAGATTCCTTCTTCCCCAAAGGATGATCCTGAGGCAGCCAAAGTCTATAGGGTGAAACCAAAAGAGTTTCGACATGCATTGCCGAACGGTCTTTTATGGCTGAGGTCAATAAAATTGCAACATCCAACTCGCCGCCAATTAAGAGGTGTTGTAAGTACTCCCCATTCTCCTCAACAATCGTCAATTCAACTTTAGGATGTGCGCGGCGAAAGCGCTGTAAAATATCAGACAATACATACCCTGCCACGAGACTGCTTACGCCCAGTGACAACTTGCCTAACAAAATGCCATCCTCTCCATTAAATGCGGTACGTGCTGAGGCTACATCAGACAAAATTTGCTGGGCATGCCTTAAGAAAATTGCTCCCTTTTGTGTAATTAGGAGCCCCCGTGCGTGGCGATCAAATAATTGAACTCCCAAGTCATCTTCCAAGTATCGTATAGCTTCAGTTACCGAGGACTGTGATATTGAAAGCTCCCGCGCAGCGCCGGTGACCGACCGTGATCGAGCAGCCGCGACATAAAACTGTAATTGGCGTAAGGTAAATGCCATGAAATTCTTGCTTAGCCTTAAATTTTTTGATGTTTGCTGTATATTTAGAGAATTAGATCAAGTGTGATGTGGGTGCTCCGGCACTCTAGCGTTCGGTTTTTCCGATATCAACCATCTCCCTTTTGATATTGTGAAATATATAAACTCAGTTAATATTTTTCTATAATTAGAAATTTATTTTATTACCTGTGGGATTGTCCCTAAGCATAAAAGGAGAAGTATATGAATATTTTGAAATTTCTTAGCACCACTACACTTGCGGCCGTGACAGCCATTACGCCTGCATTTTCTCAAATATCTGCGATCGGTGATGGCGAAGGTCAGTTGTCGATTGTCGCTTGGGCTGGGTATATAGAGCGTGGCGAAACTGACCCAGCCTTCGATTGGGTGACAAAATTTGAAACTGAATCCGGTTGTAAAGTTTCTGTTAAAACTGCAAATACTTCAGACGAGATGGTTGCCCTAATGAACGAAGGTGGGTTCGACCTAGTGACAGCCTCTGGTGACGCTTCATTGCGTCTGATTGCGGGCGGACGCGTCCAACCGATCAATACAGACCTGATTAAATCTTGGTCAACCGTTGATAGCCGTCTTAAAGATGCACCTTGGCACACTGTCCAGGGCGCTCATTATGGAGTTCCCTATATGTGGGGGCCAAATGTTTTGATGTATAATACAGAAGTATTTAAAGAGGCGCCAAAATCGTGGAACGTCGTGTTCGAGCCGATGGATCTTCCAGACGGAAAGCCAAATGCGGGCAGGATCCAGGCCTATGATGGTCCGATCCATATTGCAGATGCAGCGCAATATTTAATGTTTCATAAGCCTGAACTTGGGATTACATCTCCTTATGAATTGAACGAGGATCAATATAAGGCTGCGCTTGATGTGCTGCGCGTTCAGCGTACTTTAGTCAGCCGTTACTGGCACGACGCTTTCATTCAGATGGACGATTTCAAGAACGAAGGTGTAGTGGCATCGGGTTCGTGGCCATTCCAAGTGGGCATCCTACAAGCAGATACCCCAATTGCGTCTACCATCCCACAAGAGGGTGCAACTGGTTGGGCTGACACCACTATGATGCACGCTGATTCTAAAAACCCCAATTGTGCCTATAAGTGGATGGAACATTCATTAGCCTCCAATCTGCAATCTGACCTCTCCGTTTGGTTTGGCGCTAACCCATCGGTTCCCGCTGCCTGCACTGATGGTCGTGGCATGCAAAATGCGGAAGGTTGTACTGCCAATGGCTTAGATAACTTTGACGAAATCCGGTTTTGGACCACACCTGTGTCAAGTTGCCCCCAAGGTAACTGTGTACCCTATTACCGGTGGGTTTCCGATTATATCGGGGTGATTGGAGGGAGATAATCCTTCTATTTGCGAGGCCCTGGCTTCCTGGGGTCTCGCAAATTTTTTCTTACAAATAAATTAACGCGGGGCAAACTTTCCAGCCTGAGGACTTGAAAGCAAATTATGATAGCAGCTGTTGAATTTAAAAATGTGTCCCGTCAATACCCAGGGGTACGAGCAGTTGATCGGGTGAATTTGAGTATTCCTGAAGGTAGTTTTTTTGCCATGCTGGGCCCGTCTGGATCCGGTAAGACAACTTGCTTACGTCTCATTTCCGGATTTGAAACCCCTTCATCGGGTTCGATTGAAATTTTCAACCATGATGTTAGCTCCACCCCACCGCATCTCCGTAACGTTAATACTGTGTTTCAGGACTATGCGCTATTTCCCCACATCAATGTGCGCGACAATGTTGCCTATGGGCTGATGGTGAAAGGCGTGGCTAAGTCTGTACGTCAAAGCAAAGCTGAAGAAATGCTTTCATTGGTCAAACTGTCTGGCTACGGAAATCGTAAACCTAGCCAGCTTTCGGGAGGCCAGCGCCAAAGAGTAGCATTGGCGCGTGCTTTAGTTAATGAGCCGCGGGTATTACTGTTGGACGAACCTCTAGGCGCTTTGGACTTAAAGCTACGGGAGGCTATGCAAGACGAATTGAAGGTATTGCAAAAGCGATTGGGGATTACTTTTATTTTTGTGACACACGATCAGAACGAAGCTCTTTCAATGGCGGATCACCTTGTAATTTTCAATGAAGGCAAAATCGCACAGTTAGGTACTCCGGACGAAATATATGATCGTCCAAATACGCGTTTTGTTGCAGATTTTGTTGGTTCTTCTAATGTTTTACCCCCCGAATTAACCAAAGCGCTTGGCGGGCCTTCTTCGTGGGCGAGCCTAAGGCCTGAAGCTACTTTTCTTGCACCTACAGGACCAGTTTTGGGTAGGGTAATCGCGCTGCGTTACTTGGGCGCTGCGACGCGTGTTCTGATCCAAATGGGTGATTTCGAAATTGCTGCGCTTGTTCCAACAGGGCAGGCATTACCAGAACAAGGCAGTACTACGGCCATTTGGTTTGATGCCAGATCTCTTCATTTAATGGAGGGAAGCTAATGCAAGTTTCCACCTTTCAGTTCGCCGTCTGCCCGGAGGGTTGTCGATGAGCGCAACCCTTCCCAGCAGAGGTCTTGGAGACCAATTGACAGGCCTTTTTTGGCGCCACCCGCGTGTTTTGCTCGTGCTTTTGCTCACCTTGCCGTTACTTTGGCTAGGTATATTATACTTGGGAGCGCTGGCCTCACTTTTACTTCAAAGCTTTTACTCGATAGACGAGTTTTCAGGCATGATAGTTCGCGAGTTCACTCTTAAAACTTACGGTGAGATGCTGCGCCCATCTCACTTGGATGTGATAGTGCGAACCTTGTTGATGAGTGGAGTTGTCACCCTTGGTTGTGCAGTTGTTGCTTTTCCTATCGCCTACTTTGCAGCCCGTTTTGCACGTGGACGTTGGAAGGCAGTGTTCTATTTGGGGATTATGCTTCCTTTGTGGTCAAGTTATTTGGTTAAGGTCTACGCTTGGAAACTGATTCTAGCCAAAGAAGGCATCATAACTTGGGCTGCAGATATGACTTATACAAGCGGAATTTTGAACGCAATTTTGTCCTTGCCCGTGATTGGTGGGAACAGTCTATCGACAAGTTATATAGGAATGTTCTTAGTTTTTGTGTATGTTTGGATCCCCTATATGATCCTTCCGATGCAGGCGGCGCTTGAACGTGTGCCTAAATCAATGCTTGAGGCGTCAAGCGATTTGGGTGCCACGCGAGCACAGACGTTTCGCACCGTTATCCTTCCCCTTTCATTACCAGGGATAATTGCAGGCTCGATTTTTACCTTTTCGCTGACCATGGGGGATTATATAATTCCACAAATTGTAGGAAGTTCGGCAAATTTTATTGGTATGGCCGTTTATCAATATCAGGGGACGGCAGGAAATACGCCCCTCGCGGCAGCTTTTTCTATGGTGCCGATTGTGATAATGGTCATTTACCTATCCCTAGCTAAACGTGCAGGTGCTTTCGATGCACTTTGATCGAGCTAGCGTTGGCCTGAAGTTTGCGGCACTAATAGGGCTATTATTTTTGCATCTGCCTATAATGTTAATTTTTCTATATGCATTTACTACGGAAGAGCGCACCTATGTTTTCCCGCCGCCAGATCTGACCACCCGATGGTTTGCTGTGGCATTGGGTCGCTCTGATATTTGGGAGGCGCTTGCACTTTCTCTTAAGGTGGCGAGCGTTGCGACCCTGCTTGCTATGTTGCTTGGTACGTTGGTTTCGGCGGCGATGGCACAAATGAAATTCTTCGGTCGAGATCAGATCAGCCTTTTGATCCTACTGCCCATCGCCCTACCTGGTGTCATTACGGGGATCAGCCTGCGCTCAGCCTTTGGGTTGATGGATATTCCATTTTCTACTTGGACCATCATTTTAGGGCACACGACCTTTTGTATAGTCATCGTTTATAACAACGCTGTCGCACGTTTTCGCCGATTGTCGGGTAGTTTGGCAGAGGCGAGTGCTGATCTGGGTGCAAACGCTTTTCAGACCTTTTGGCATGTACTTTTACCGAACCTTGGTACCGCGCTTTTGGCTGGGGGAATGTTAGCCTTTGCGCTTTCTTTTGATGAGGTTATCGTCACTACCTTTACGGCAGGCCAACAGGCCACCTTGCCTATTTGGATGTTGGAAGAGTTAATTCGTCCGCGCCAGCGGCCGGTGACAAATGTTGTTGCCATGTTTGTATTTATAACCACTTTTGTACCCATACTCATAGCTTATGCTCTAACTCGGAATGGCAGCGAGACTGCTGGTTCAGGAAAATGAAAGGATCTAAATGATACATATTCATAACCAAATTTTGATCGGAAATTCTTTTGAAGCCGGACAGGAAGTTTCAGAAATGGTGCTTAATCCACGTAACGGCTCCTTAATCATCGAAATTCCAGAAGCATCAACCGCTCAAGTGGATCGCGCCGTTGCCGCTGCAAAAGCTGCGTTTTCAACGTGGTCGCGCACAACTCCAGCCGAGCGGAGTGCACTTCTGCTACGCATTGCTGATCGTGTAGAAGCTGAGGCAGATGTTTTTGCGGCTCTGGAAGCGCTCAATTGCGGCAAGCCGATCAACTGCGCTCTCAATGATGAAATTCCTGCTATCGTCGATTGTTTTAGGTTTTTTGCTGGTGCCGTGCGTTGTCAGCAAGGAGTAGCTGCCGGCGAATATATTACAGGTCATACTAGCATGATCCGCCGGGATCCGATTGGCGTGGTGGCAAGTATTGCACCGTGGAATTACCCTCTGATGATGATGGCGTGGAAGCTAGGACCAGCTATAGCTGGCGGTAACACAGTTATTTTTAAACCTTCAGAGCAAACGCCCCTCACTGCTCTAAAAATGGCACATATACTTGCCGAAGAGTTGCCTTCGGGAGTGGTCAATATAATTACAGGCAGAGGTCATACGGTAGGAAGCTATTTAATCAATCACCCTAACGTGGATATGATTAGCCTGACTGGCGATGTCGCTACCGGGAAGAAAATGCTTGATGCTGCGGCCAAAACTGTAAAGCGCACCCATTTGGAATTGGGAGGTAAGGCACCAGTATTGGTATTTGAGGATGCTGATATCAGTGCTGTAGTTGAGGGACTACGCGCATTTTCTTTTTATAATGCAGGCCAAGATTGCACAGCGGCTTGCCGCGTTTATGCCAGCAAAAAGGTATATGATAATTTGGTCGCTGACTTGGCTCTTGCAGCATCTTCAATAACACTGGGTGCTGAGGATGACACCACCAATGAAATAGGCCCACTGATAAGCATGCGGCAACGTGACAGAGTTGCTAGTTTCGTTAATAGGGCACGCGAGGTAAGTCATATTGATATTGTAACTGGTGGCGAAGTGATGGATCAGGGCTTTTATTACCGCCCGACTGTGGTAGCTGGCGCAACTCAAGCGGATGAAATTGTGCGTCGCGAAGTATTTGGGCCCGTCGTTTCGGTCACTCCGTTTGCCGATGTCGAGGACGCGGTGACTTGGGCTAATGACAGTGATTACGGCCTTGCATCATCGGTTTGGACACGTGATGTTGGACTGGCAATGACCACAGCTGCGCAACTGCGCTATGGTTGTACTTGGATAAACACACATTTTATGCTGACCAATGAAATGCCCCACGGTGGCCTAAAGCAATCTGGTTATGGCAAGGATATGTCTGCCTATGCACTAGAGGATTATACAGTAGTACGACATGTAATGATAAAGCATGGATAGGACTTTCAGACGGCGGTCAATCGACTGAGGGTTAGGGAAGTTTTTTTTGCGATGGTTTGATCAGGCCAAACAGGCTTGATTTCACCATTGTGCCCGTATCAGGCCTTGCGCGCGATGCCAAAACGGGCTGCAGGTCGGATGTCTTGGCGCTGGCTTCGCGCATCACTATGTATACACCGCTAGCCATAATCACGCCAGCTCCCACTAGGGTGAAATTATCAGGCCATTCACTAAAGAATAAAAACCCATAAAAAATCGCCCATAGCATTTGCGAATATTGCATCGAGGCCACAATAACCGCCTCGGCATTGCGGTAGGCGGCTATAATGAACAGTGTGGCCACAAAGCCAAAACTCGCGATCACCGCGATCAGCCCCATATCTTCTATGGGCATAGGCTTATAAACAAAAGGCAAAGCTATTCCCAAGACCACAAAATTGGCCAGCATAGGGTAAAGGATCAGCACGGCAGGACGCTCGTCCGAACCAATCTTGCGCGCAATGACCGAGGAAAGCGCCCAAAAAACGGCCGAAGCCAAGGCCGCTAAATGTCCCAGCTCTAAGGGTTGCACCGATGGGCGCAGTACGATCAAAACGCCGATCATTCCAACCAACACGGCTGCGCCACGACGCAGGCCCACGCGCTCACCCAGGATCGGAATTGCCAATAGCGTGATGAGTAATGGGGCTGCGAATAAAATTGCATAGGTCTGCGCCAGTGGAAGTGCGGAAAAGGCGAAAAAGGCGGACAGGCCCGTCACTACCGCGCAAAGCGTACGTAAAGTGCTCCACCACGGGTGCTTGGGGCGTAAATTTCCGTCGCTGCGATCGGTGATCAATAACAGCGTTACCAAAGGAAAGCCCAAAAGAACGCTAAAGAAAATAATCTGCACCGGCGAATAATGCCCGCCCAAGGTTTTGACAGCTACATCGTGGGTGGCGAAAATCCCAAAAGACATCAAAGAATAGAAAATACCGCGTAAGTTAGGAGACATGTTTGACCTTCATTCGATAGGTTCAACAGACATAAAGGGCCCGTAGGCCCTTTATACAGCAGTTTTTTTGCATTGTTAACGGGCGGTACGGCTTAAAGACTTGCGTCCAATGCGGCCAAAATTGCGTCACCCATGCCAGAGGTTGACACTGCCGTTCCCCCGTCTGGGCCCATCAAATCGGCCGTACGCACACCGTCAGCAAGCACTTTTTCGATCGCATTTTCCACCCTTTTGGCGTCTTCTCCTTGATCAAACGAATAGCGTAAGGCCATCGCAAAAGACAAAATACAGGCAATCGGATTAGCCTTACCCATGCCAGTGATATCTGGGGCCGAGCCATGGACGGGTTCATAAAGTGCTTTTGGGCGTCCATTTGCCATTGGCGCACCTAGGCTAGCCGAAGGCAACATCCCCAAGCTGCCAGTCAACATGGCCGCACAGTCAGACAATACATCGCCAAACAGATTATCCGTTACAATCACGTCGAATTGTTTGGGTGCGCGCACCAACTGCATGGCGCCGTTGTCGGCATACATATGCGACAGCTCAACATCTGGATATTCTTCGTCACGCACTTTTTGTACGACTTCGCGCCACAAGACGCCCGATTCCATCACATTGGCTTTTTCCATCGAGCAGACTTTGTTCGAACGGCGGCGGGCCAGTTCAAAGGCTGAACGTGCTACGCGCGCAATCTCGGACTCTGTGTAGCGTTGGGTGTTGATACCCACGCGCTCGTTGCCTTCGACGAAAATGCCGCGCGGCTCACCAAAATAAACTCCCGAGGTCAATTCGCGCACGATCATAATATCGAGACCCGCCACAATATCACGTTTTAGGCTTGAGAAGTCGGCCAAAGCGTCAAAACATTGGGCAGGGCGCAGGTTTGAAAACAAATCCATTTCTTTGCGCAAACGCAAAAGGCCGCGCTCTGGCTTGACCGAGAAATCGAGGACGTCATATTTCGGGCCACCAACAGCGCCCAAAAGCACTGCATCCGCCGCATGGGCCTTGGTCATGGTTTCATCGGTCAAAGGTGTGCCGTGCACATCATAGGCAGCGCCGCCAACAAGATCTTCGGTCACATCAAAATGCAAGCCGCGCTTTTCGTCAAACCAATGAATGACACGTTTTACCTGTGTCATGACTTCTGGACCGATGCCGTCACCGGCAAGAATAAGAATTGTGGGATTGGCCACGATAGGCTCCTGAGGCTAAAAATACTCAAAAAGACCTAGCCGCTTCAGGTGCTAAGTGTCAAGGATCGCTAAGGCTTCTGCATCAACCAAAACGGGAAAATGCCACGAGGCCCACGCAGCTACGGATGCAAGGGTGTTATTTCGGGCAGGTGTCATAATCCCGCTTGACCCGCAAGTGCGCCGCAAGCCATCGCATCCTTAGTGTAGCCAAAATATCCGTCTTGGTTAAGGTTAAGCCCCGTATCGGTTTGGGGGGTGATTTTGCGCAAATCGACCAGGAAAAGCTAAGTTTTTTTGCGCACCAAATCCGCGTTATAAGTGTCAATGCGCGGGGTTTGAGCCGCGTTTGGCGTAAGCCCCTCATCTGCGGGGGAGCTGCTGCCCCAAACTGCCGTGATTAAGATCCTAATGATCGCATATTTCAAAGCGCGCACCCTTGCCCGAGTGCTGGAACAACAAAGTTAATGTTTGATAAATAAAAAATGGCCACCTGAAGGTGGCCATTTTATTTTAAAGTAGTTTGGCTTGGTAAGCCCCTACTTAAACCCAAGGACGCAGGTCTGCCGCGGCTTTTTCGAAACTGTCGATGGATGGGGCTTTTTCCAACGTCAGCCCTATGTCATCAAGTCCGTTCATCATGCAATGCTTGCGAAATGCGTCGACCTCAAAAGCATAAGATTGCCCATCCGAGCTGGTAACTGTTTGGCCCTCAAGATCAACGCTAATACGTGCATTGGCTCCGCGTTGGGCATCCTTCATTAAAGCGTCGACCTGCTCTTTTGGCAAAACGATCGGCAGAATCCCGTTTTTAAAGCAGTTATTATAGAAAATATCAGCAAACGAGGTCGAGATTACACAACTAATGCCAAAATCAAGTAAAGCCCAAGGCGCATGTTCGCGCGACGAACCGCAACCGAAATTATCGCCCGCAATAATAATTTGCGCCGCGCGATAGGCTGGTTTGTTCAAGACGAAATCAGGAATTTCGGCTCCGTCTTGCGTGTAGCGCATTTCGTCAAACAGGTTTTTGCCAAGGCCCGTGCGGGCGATGGTTTTCAAAAACTGTTTGGGAATGATCATATCCGTGTCGATATTGATCAAAGGCATAGGGGCCGCAATGCCGGTAACTTTTGAGAATTTTTCCATCGGTTTTCCTTACATCATCTCGCGGACGTCGGTCAGATGTCCGGTGATTGCAGCTGCTGCAGCCATCGCGGGCGACAAAAGATGTGTGCGCCCACCGCGGCCTTGGCGGCCTTCGAAATTGCGGTTTGAAGTGGCTGCGCAGCGTTCACCGGGTGCCAGCTGATCGGGGTTCATAGCCAAGCACATCGAGCAGCCCGCCAAACGCCATTCAAAGCCCGCGTCCAAAAAGATCTGCGCCAGCCCCTCGGCTTCAGCTTGTGCGCGCACAAGGCCTGATCCGGGCACGACCATCGCGCGCATCCCCTGTTTGACTTTCTTGCCCTTCAGGATGGCTGCCGCGGCACGCAGATCTTCGATCCTTCCATTGGTGCAAGACCCGATAAAAACCGTGTCAATCTTGATGTCGGTTAATTTTTGCCCCGCCGTTAGTCCCATATAGTCCAAGGCGCGTTGAACGGCCTCGACCTTGCCGCCTGAAAAGCTTTCGGGGGCTGGTACTTTGCCCGTAATTGGCAAAACATCCTCGGGGCTGGTGCCCCAAGTGACCACAGGTGCGATATCTTCACCTTTAAGCGTCAGCACCAGATCCCAATGGGCGTTATCATCGGTATAAAGTGTTTTCCAATAGGCCACTGCCTTATCCCACTCTGCCTCTTTGGGGGCATGAGGACGACCGTTGCAATAGGCATAGGTTTTCTCGTCAGGGGCAATCAAACCTGCGCGGGCGCCGCCCTCAATTGCCATGTTGCAAACGGTCATGCGCCCTTCCATCGACAATTCACGAATGGCTTGGCCGCAATATTCAATCACATAGCCCGTGCCACCCGCCGTTCCGGTCGCGCCAATCACTGAAAGAGTGATGTCTTTTGCTGTCACACCTGGGCGTAAAGAGCCGGTGATCTCAACCTTCATATTTTTGGATTTTTTTTGGATCAGGGTTTGCGTGGCCAAGACATGCTCAACCTCGGATGTGCCTATCCCGTGCGCCAAAGCACCAAAAGCACCGTGGGTGGCGGTATGGCTGTCGCCGCAAACTACGGTCATGCCGGGCAAGGTCCAGCCTTGTTCTGGCCCAACGATATGCACGATACCTTGACGCACATCGGACACAGGGTAATAGTGAATGCCGAAATCTTTGGCATTTTTATCAAGTGCGTCAACTTGAATGCGTGATTCTTCGTTGTCGATATGCAAATCGCGCCCTGCAGTTGTGGGCACGTTGTGATCTGGCACTGCAATAGTCTTATCGGGTGCGCGCACCGAGCGTCCCGTCATACGCAGCCCTTCAAAGGCTTGTGGGCTGGTGACTTCATGCACCAAATGGCGGTCTATATACAAAAGGCAAGTTCCATCATCTGCTTGGTGGGCGACATGGTCATCCCAGATTTTATCATAAAGTGTGCGTGGAGCGGTCATTGCGCGTCCTTCATTCTGGTGTTGAGGGGGAAAGCGAAAGTAGGCAGACGAGGCGCCTTAGGCGCATGCTCGCACAGAACGGGTAGATCCGTAAAACCGCCAAGGCAGGCGTGCGTGATCGTCAATGAGTAAATAAGTATTCATACTTTATGAATTACGCCGTTCTTTTGTCTAAAGCAAGCACCGCTTTTTAGGCTTTTGTGCGCAATAATCGACAAAAAACCTTAAAATTCCACTGTTTTTGCACTGTACGCGCGCGTGCGCGCAGTCTATTGGATGGGGTCGCCCGTGGTCGTTGAATCAAAACCCAAAGGGTGTTACTCTTGAACTAATATATTTGACCATATTGGTTTGCAATTTTGGAGGACAATGTCCTGTCTCATTCTGATCCTACGACCGGTTTGCCGGTCGGACCACGGGCCGCGCGTATGACGTCCACCCTTGCTCAAGAACAGGGCCAACCTAGCTCTGAAGTACTCTTAACTACGATCCTTGCATCGCTAGAAGACGATAAAGCCGAAGAAATCGTTCAAATCGATTTGCGTGGTCGCTCAGACATGGGCGACTATATGGTAATTTGCTCGGGTCGTTCGTCGCGTCAAGTCTCGGCAATCTCGGAAAAACTGGTCGATAAGCTAAAGCATGACTTTGGCAGATTGAGCAAAATCGAAGGCAAAGAAGCCGGCGACTGGGTCTTGATAGATACGGGCGATGTGATCGTGCATATTTTCCGCCCCGAAGTGCGCGACTTTTATCAGCTGGAAAAAATGTGGCTGCCAGGGGCAACCCACAGGCTGCAAGCCGACTGATGCGGGTGCAGATCTGTGCTGTTGGCCGATTGCGGTCTGGCTCAGAAAAAGCATTGATTGATGATTATAGCGCGCGGTTTGACCGCACGGGCCGAGCCTTTGGGCTTGGCCCTTTGTCTTTGCATGAGGTCGAAGATAAAAAAGGTGGGGGTATGGCGGCGGAGGCAATACTTTTGGACAAAATCATCCCCGCTGGTGCCTTTACCGTGGTGATGGATGAGCGCGGCGCAGTGCAATCAAGCCCCATTTTTGCCCAAAATCTCGCCAATTGGCGAGATGCGGGGCGGGGCGATGTGGCCTTTGTGATCGGTGGTGCAGACGGGATAGATCCCGCACTGCGCGCAAAGGCGGATTATGCTTTGTCATTTGGGGCGATGGTTTGGCCGCATATGTTGGTACGGGTGATGCTGTGTGAACAATTATACCGCGCGGCCAATATTCTGGCCGGAGGGCCCTATCACCGCGCCTAAGTGTTTTATATAGTTACGGGCAAGATCAGTGAACAAAGGGCATGTCGTGACACATTATAAACCCGTGGTTCTGTGCATTTTAGACGGATGGGGCCTAAGTAGCGTCAAAACGGGCAATGCCCCGCTTTTGGCCAAGACCCCAAATTTTGATTCGATGTGGGCCCAGGCGCCGCACGCGAAAGTGGTAACACATGGCAAAGCCGTTGGCCTGCCCACAGGCCAGATGGGCAATTCCGAGGTCGGCCATACCAATATCGGCGCGGGACGTGTGGTGCCTATGGATTTGGGCGCGATTGATCTTGCGATAGAAGAGGGCAGCTTTGCCCAAAACCCAGCCCTGCGCAATTTTTGTGAAACGCTTAAAGCCTCGGACAAGAAGGCGCATCTTTTGGGGGTTTTGTCTGATGGTGGCGTGCATTGCCATATCAACCATATGAAAGCCGCCATTCATGCGATCACCCAAATGGGAGTGCCCGTGGTGGTGCATGCGATCACCGACGGGCGTGATGTGGCCCCCGCCTCGGCGCTGGCCTATGCTGCCGATTTGGAAGCGCATCTGCCGCAAGGGGCAAGTGTAGGCACGCTGATCGGGCGCTATTGGGCACTTGATCGCGATAATCGATGGGAGCGTGTTTCGCGCGCCTATGAGGCGATTGTTTTCGCAAAAGGCGCCCCGCACAAAAGCCTAAAAGAAGCTATAAATCAAAGCTATGATCAAGATATTTTGGATGAGTTTCTAACCCCCGCGATCTTAGATGATTATCAAGGCGTTGCCCGAGGGGATGGGCTTTTCTGTCTGAATTTCCGCGCCGACCGCGCGCGTGAGATTTTGTCGGCACTGCTCGCCCCTGACTTTGCGAACTTTGACATTGGTCAAAGACCCCAATTTGGTGCGGCCCTTGGCATGGTTGACTATTCCAAAGCCCATGATGCCTTTATGACTACTGCCTATCCCAAACCTGTTTTGCAGAATACATTGGGCGCATGGGTTGCCCAAAATGGCAAACGCCAGTTTCGCATCGCCGAAACCGAGAAATATCCCCATGTCACCTTTTTCTTGAACGGTGGTTCGGAAGTGGTGTTGGCGGGGGAGGAGCGCTATATGGCCCCTTCGCCCAAAGTTGCGACCTATGACCTGCAGCCTGAAATGTCGGCTCCCGACGTGACTCTTCATCTTTGTGACGCGATTGCTGCTGGTTATGACCTGATCGTGGCCAATTTTGCTAACCCTGACATGGTGGGTCATACGGGCGATCTGGCTGCCGCCATCACCGCCTGCGAGGCGGTGGACATCGCTCTTGGCCAAGTGCAAAATGCCCTTTTGGTCGCAGGCGGGGCGATGATCGTGACCGCAGATCATGGTAATTGTGAAGCCATGATCAATCTTGAAACTGGCGGCGCGCATACAGCGCATACCACCAATTTGGTGCCTGTTATTTTGGTCAATGGCCCCAAAGGGGTGGGGATGCGTGACGGGTGTCTAGCCGATCTTGCCCCCACGCTTTTGGCGCTGATGGGCCTTGAGCAACCCCCCGAAATGACGGGCGAAAGTCTTATAATCTGATGCGTTATTTTGGGAGACTTTTCAGCGCCACCTTTTTGGCCTTAGCCACAACGATATGGGCCACGTCCCTTGTGGCGCAAGAGTTGGCGAGCGCCGATCTGGTCGAAAAAGCGCGCAGTGCCGTGGCCAAGTTAAACCAAAGCTTAACAGATCTGCCCCCTGATACTCCGGCGAAAGAGCGTGTCACGGCCCTGACGGATGCTATTGTCAGCTATGAGCAAGGTCTAGGGGCGGTGCGCGCAGGGTTGCGCATTATCGAATTGCAAAAAGATGCCATCACGCAAGATTTGAACCAAAACAGGGCGCAAATTTCGGCGTTTTTGTCGGTGCTGACATCTCTGGAACGTCGCCCAAAGCCATTGATTTTTGGTCACCCAGACGGAATTTTGGCCAATATTCGTGCCAGCACCCTGTTGGCCGATATGACCCCCAAATTGCAGGAACAGGCGGAGGTGCTAAGCGCAAAGTTGCAAGAAATTGCGCGGCTCGATAAAGCCCAGAAAAATGCGAAAGATAGCTTACTAGCAGGATTTTCAGCCGCCCAAACTGCGCGGGCTGATTTATCAAAGGCTATTTCGTTGCGCGGTGATTTGCCAAAGCTGGGCGCTGAAAACACCCAACGTCTAAATGATCTGGGCCGCGGAGCCGCCAGCCTTGAGGTTTTTGCCCAAATGCTTGCCGACGCTCCACAAACGACCCTAGCTGCAGGGCGCAACTTTTCTGAGGCCAAAGGTTTTCTACCCTGGCCGGCCCAAGGGCGTCTTTTACTGGCGCCAAGCCAGCCCGATGATGAGGGTTTGGTCAAGCCTGGCTTAACCCTTGCTACTCGACCCAACACTTTGGTTACAGCCCCTTGGGATGTGATTTTGCGGTTTTCTGGCCGGTTTCTAAATTATGATAATCTTGTTATATTAGAACCTCAAATAGGCTATTTGTTAATTTTAGGGGGCTTAGAAACGGTGTATGGCACGGTGGGAACTGTTATTAAACAGGGCTATCCCCTTGGGCTAATGCCAGGCGCGGGTGGGAAAAGTGATAAAGATTTTGTGTCATTGCTAGAAGATGATGGCGCGGCAGAAATAAAACCGCTTTATATAGAACTGAGGTATGAGTCTGAAACGCTGGACCCGATGCCTTGGTTTAATGCGATTGGAGACGATAGACGTTATGAATAAATATATGATGGCAGCCATTGGCGGTGGACTTGCGGGCGTTTTTCTAACTACGCAGCTTGCTGGGCCAAGTCTAGCTCAAGCGACAAAAACTAATGAATCGCTTTACGAACAGCTGGATCTTTTTGGTGATATTTTCGAACGTATTCGTAAAGATTATGTCGAAGAAGTTGACTCAAAAACGCTGATCGAGGCGGCGATCAATGGCATGCTTACCTCACTTGATCCGCATTCAAGCTACATGGCCGCTGATGATTTTGGCGATATGAAAGTGCAAACTAAAGGCGAATTTGGCGGTTTGGGCATTGAGGTCACGCAAGAAGAAGGTTTTGTAAAGGTCGTCTCGCCGATGGATGGTACCCCTGCTGATGTGGCGGGTATCTTGTCGGGCGATTTTATTACCCATGTAAACGGAGATTCGCTTTTGGGTCTGACCTTGGATGAGGCGGTTGATATGATGCGTGGGCCTGAGGGCTCGGAAATCATCATCACCATCGCCCGCGAAGGCACAAACGAGCCTTTCGACGTGTCGATCATCCGCGATATAATCAAATTGACCGCCGTTAAAGGGCGGGTTTTGGGTGAAACAGTTGTGTTGCGCGTCACCACCTTTAACGAGCAAACCTACCCAGGATTAGAAGAAAGCTTAAATCTTGCGGTGCAAGAGCTGGGCGGCATTGAAAATGTGAATGGTTTTGTGATTGACCTGCGCAACAATCCGGGCGGCCTTTTAAGGCAGGCAATCATGGTTTCGGACGCGTTTTTAGACAAGGGTGAGATCGTCTCGACGCGCGGCCGCACGGCTTCTGATAGCGAAAGGTATAATGCCGAATTGGGTGACTTGGCCCAAGGCAAGCCGATTGTTGTTTTGATAAATGGTGGGTCTGCCTCGGCCTCAGAGATTGTGGCTGGCGCGCTTAAAGACCATCGGCGCGCCATTATCGTGGGGACGCAAAGCTTTGGTAAAGGGTCGGTTCAAACGGTGGTGCCTTTGCAAGGTAGCTCGGCCATGCGCTTAACAACTGCGCGCTATTACACCCCGTCTGGCCGCTCGATCCAAGCGCTGGGTGTGTCACCTGATATCATTGTAAAGCAACCCCCACCTAAGCCAGCCCTAACCCCCGAACAGGAAGAGGCAAAGGCCAAAGAATCAGCCGCAAAGAAAACTCGCTTTGAAGCAGATTTACGCGGTAACTTAAGCAATGACTCAATGACCGACGATGAAAAACTGCAATTTGAGGCTGACCGTTTGGCTGCAGAAGAGGCCGCAAAGATGCGAGATGAAGATTATCAATTAGCCTATGCGATTGATATTCTAAAAGGCCTGTCGGCCATTGAATTGAAACCCTAAAAGTTGGGGGCGGCGCTTGCCGCCTCCGTAGGTTATTGAAATGATAGATCCAACTTTGTTGCCCTATCGCCCTTGTGTGGGTATTATGCTGCTTAATAAGCAGGGGCTGATCTTTGCCGCGCAGCGTATTGATGGGCAAGTGCCCGCATGGCAAATGCCCCAAGGCGGGATCGATGCGGGCGAAGAGCCCAAAACTGCCGCCTTGCGCGAACTGACCGAAGAGACGGGCATTGCCGCAAGTGACGTTACGCTTTTAGGGCAAACCGAAGATTGGGTGAACTATGATCTGCCGCCGGAACTTTTGGGCAAGGTTTGGAAGGGCAAATATCGCGGCCAAAAGCAGCTTTGGTTTTTGATGCGGTTTGAAGGCGAAGACCACCAGATTAACATCGCCACCGAACACCCTGAATTTTCGCAGTGGCGCTGGATCTCGGCACCTGAGATGGTCGCCTCAATAGTGCCGTTTAAACGGGCGGTTTATGAAACGGTTGTCAGTCACTTCGAAAGTCACTTGGCCAATAGCTAACGCTAACCATTCTCACGCAAGATCATGCCTGCCAAATAAAGCGATCCACAAATCAGTACACGGGCATTTGCATCTTGCGCTTTGATCGCATTTAAAGCCGCCATCACATCTGCTTCGGCCGTTGCCCGCATTCCAACCGATATCGCTGCGTCGCGGGTGTTTTCGGCGGGTAATGTATTGATTTCATTCGGAATGGAAATGGCATGAAGCGCTTGGATATGTGAGGCTAAGGGGTACAGATAGGCTTTAATGTCTTTGGTGTTCAGCATACCGCAGATCAAATAGCTGGGGCGCTTGGGCATGGCGGCAAGCGTTGCGCCGATTGCTTGACCTCCTGCCGGATTATGCCCGCCATCAAGCCAAAGCTCAATCTCCGGGGCAGCGTCAACCAGGGGGCCTTGGCGCAAGCGCTGCATGCGTGCGGGCCATTCTGGCCGAGTAACGGCAGCTTCGCAGGCGGCCGAGCTTTTGCCAAAATAGCGTAAAGCTGCGATGGCCGCACCTGCATTGGTGATTTGATGCGCACCTAAAAGGGAAGGCAGCGGCAGATCTAAAAGGCCATTTTCATCTTGATATATCATGCGGCCCGCCTCTTGACTGGTGTGCCAATGTTGGCCGTAAATAAACAAGGGCACGCCTAATTTTGTAGCGCGTGCTTCGATAACATCAAGGCCAGCGGCCTCTTGCGGACCCACGATGCAGGGCACGCCGCGCTTTAGAATACCAGACTTTTCGCCCGCAATTTCTGGCAAGGTGTCGCCCAAATATTGCTGATGATCAATGCTCACAGGGGTTATTACCGTCAAAGCGGGCCTGTCGATGACATTGGTGGCATCAAGCCGACCGCCCAAACCCACTTCCAGCAATGTATAATCTGCCTTCGTGCGCGCAAAGGCTAATAAAGCGGCCACGGTGGTGATTTCAAAAAAGGTGATCGGATCGGGGCCGTTGGCGGCCACCGCCTCATCCAAAAGGGCGGCTAACGCCGGCTCAGAGATTAGCGATCCTGCCAAGCGAATACGTTCATGAAACCGTGCTAAATGCGGAGAGGTATAGGCGTGAACCAAGGCCCCCTCGGCCTCAAGCCCCGCGCGAATCATCGCTTGGGTCGAGCCCTTTCCATTGGTGCCCGCAATATGAATAACTGGCGGTAAGGATTTTTCGGGGTGATCCAGCGCGGCCAGCAAACGGTGTACGCGGTCAAGCGTTAGGTCGATCACCTTGGGGTGAAGCGACATCATCCGCGCCAGAATGGCGTCAGAGCCGCTGGTCAAGATGCATCACCTGCCACAGGTGCTGCCAAATCGCCACGAACGGCGGCGCTTTGGCCCATTAACATGCGGATAACGGTCACCAGCTCATCCTTAAGGGCACGTCTATGGGTCACGCGGTCAAGCATACCGTGATCCAGCAAATATTCAGCGCGCTGAAACCCTTCGGGCAGTTTTTCGCGGATTGTTTGCTCAATTACCCGTGCGCCCGCAAAGCAGATCAAAGCATTGGGTTCGGCAATTTGCACATCGCCCAGCATCGCATAGCTGGCAGTGACCCCACCTGTGGTTGGATGGGTCAAAACAACAATATAGGGCATACCCGCTTCTTTAAGCATTTCAACCGCCACTGTTGAGCGCGGCATTTGCATCAGCGACAAGATACCTTCTTGCATGCGCGCCCCGCCTGCTGCCGAAAACAGCACCATTGGCCGTTTCAACGCCACTGCACGCTCGGCAGCTGCGATGATCGCATTGCCCACATACATGCCCATCGACCCGCCCATGAATGAAAAATCTTGCGCCAGAGCCACGATCGGGGTGCGAAAAATCTCGCCCTCGGCAACCAGCATCGCGTCGCGTTCGCCCGTATTCTTTTGGGCGGCTTTCAAACGGTCGGGGTAGCGTTTTTGATCGCGGAAAAGCAAAGGGTCGACTACGGTCTCGGGTACTTTGACTTCGGTGAAAATACCGCCGTCAAACAATAGTCTAAAACGCTCACGCGGGCTGATGGCCATGTGATGGTCGCAATTTGTGCAAACATTATGATTGTCGGACAATTCACGGTGGAACAGCATTGTTCCGCATTCACCACATTTGGTCCATAGGTTCTCTGGAACCTCGCGGCGGGAAAAAAGCGAATTAATAGTGGGTCGAACGTAGTTGGAAATCCAATTCATGCCTGAAGGCCCTTTGGTCACATAATCGTCTCACAAATAGTCGTTGGTCGCGACAATTGCAATCATTGGCTGGCTTTCATTGTCATAAAGCCGTCGAATCTGCATTCGATGCTTGCCCATGGACATGGGGCGCATTATTCCTATGCCAAGCACTTTCCAAAGGACATTCAATGCAAAATACTCGGTTTGATAAATCTAAGTTGCCATCGCGCCACGTCACTGTTGGCCCTTCGCGCGCGCCGCATCGGTCTTACTTTTATGCGATGGGCATCACAGAGGAAGAAATCAACCAACCTTGGGTTGGTGTCGCCACCTGCTGGAATGAAGCTGCACCCTGCAATATTTCATTAAACCGTCAGGCGCAGGCCGTTAAAATGGGTGTTAAAAAAGGCGGCGGCACACCGCGTGAATTTACTACCATCACCGTCACCGACGGGATAGCCATGGGGCATGAGGGGATGCGATCATCCCTGGCTTCGCGCGATGCCATTGCGGATACAGTTGAACTGACCATGCGCGGCCATTGCTATGATGCAATAGTTGGACTTGCAGGCTGCGATAAATCTTTACCCGGCATGATGATGGCTATGGTGCGTTTGAACACGCCGTCGGTCTTTATTTATGGAGGTTCAATTTTGCCAGGTCGTTTGAATGGCAAAGATGTGGTTGTTCAAGATGTGTTTGAGGCCGTGGGCCAACATCAAGCCGGCAATATGTCTGATGCCGAGCTTGCGATTTTGGAACGTGTGGCTTGCCCATCGGCAGGGGCTTGTGGTGGCCAATATACGGCCAATACTATGGCTTGCGTCTCAGAAGCGATTGGTCTTGCTTTGATGAATTCATCGGGTGCGCCTGCCCCTTACGAATCGCGTGATCAATATGGCGACGCATCGGGCGTGGCGGTGATGAATCTAATCGAAAAAAACATCCGTGCGCGGGATATTGTGACGCGCAAATCATTGGAGAATGCGGCGCGTGTAGTTGCTTGCACGGGGGGCTCTACAAATGCTGGCTTGCATTTGCCTGCCATCGCGCATGAGGCAGGAATTGATTTTGATCTGTTCGACGTGTGTGAAGTTTTCCGCGACACTCCATACTTTGTGTCTTTGCGCCCAGGCGGTACCTATGTTGCCAAGGATCTTTACGAAGTGGGTGGAGTGCCTGTTGTGATGAAAGAACTGCGTAAAGCAGGTTTGATGCATGAAGATTGCATGACCGCCTCAGGGCGTTCAATGGGCGAAGAGCTAGACCTGATCACTCGCGAAGCTGACGGTAAAGTAATCTATCCCGTCTCAACCCCGATCACCAAAACAGGCGGCGTGGTTGGGCTGAAGGGCAATGTTTGCCCTGAAGGGGCAATTGTGAAAGTGGCTGGCATGTCTGATGAAGAGCAAGTCTTCACAGGCCCAGCACGAGTCTTTGAATGTGAGGAAGACGCTTTTGAAGCCGTGCAGCAGCGGGCTTATAAAGAGGGTGAAGTCTTGGTCATTCGCAACGAAGGGCCTGCAGGGGGGCCTGGGATGCGTGAAATGTTGGCCACGACGGCTGCCCTTTCAGGACAGGGTATGGGCAAAAAAGTAGCCCTGATTACGGATGGACGTTTTTCAGGCGCGACACGCGGATTTTGTGTGGGGCATGTGGGCCCAGAAGCAGCGCATGGCGGCCCGATTGCACTATTAGAAAATGGCGACTTGATCACCATCAACGCCCTTACGGGGGTGTTATCGGTGGCCGTCAGTGACGAAGTCTTGGCGCAGCGCAAAGCCGATTGGAAAGGCCCTCGGGCCACCGAATATGAAAGCGGCGCGCTTTGGAAATATGCCCGTCTGGTCGGTGGTGCGCGCAACGGTGCCGTGACGCATCCTGGCGCAAAGGCCGAACGTCATGTTTATATGGATCAATAGAGCCTATCAGTTATCGTTCTTTGTGGCGGCAGGCCTTTTTCTATCGGCCTGCCTGCCCAGTGGGTTTGATCAGATATATGACGCGCAAAAACCTTATGTTGTTTTGGGCGGTGCGCTGCGCATTGCGGTGCCCCAAGGCTATTGTTTAGACCGCGGTTCATTAGTCACAAATGGCGACACATTCGTCGCATTGGCGGGGCGGTGCGTTGAGGGGACTGTCTATCCTGCTGCGGTCATCTCAATCGCGGTTGGCCCGCAAGGAACGGCGGTGGATGTTGCCGAAAATGTTGATGAGCTGATCAGCTATTTTGAAACCCAAAACGGTCTTGCTGCTCTGAGTGCGGCGGAAAATACCCCAAGTATCACCCTCATCAGTGCGCAAGTTGAAAAACAGGCTTTGCTTTTACACTTAAAAAAACACAGCGCGACCAAAGGCGGTTTACAAAGTGATACATGGCGCGCCATCGTTGGTCTTTCGGGGCGGCTGATTACCATTTCTATTTCAGGGCGTGATGGGGATGCCCTAACTCAAGCCCAGGGCGCCGCGCTTTTAAAAAAAGTGATCAGTGCTATGGCACAAAGCCAAACCGCTTAGATTTAAAAAGATATCACCTAAGGACAAATTTTAAAATTTAAATTTTACCATTTAATATAGTAAATATACTATTTTATTTTTATATGGCTTAGTAAGTATTTTAGTTATGATCAAATATATGGCCAGTATTCTGCTTTGAGCGCGGTCAAAATCTCATAATTGGCGCCATAAATTTCTAGATGTATTGAGTGTATTAATGATTAATTAAGATATTATATTTAATGATGATTTGCCTCAGTTGTGTGCATGTGGCCGTGACTTCCTTGCCTTTGGAGCGGTGTCGGATTTTTAGTGTATGGCCGCACCGTTAACATTGCGTAATAGGTCATTTTGGATCCGATGCTGGAGATTTATAGAAATACATTTAATGTTTAAGCTATATTAAGAAAGTAAATATCTTTGGTGCATTTTGGGCTTTTAATCTTTGGGCTCGAGGTGACTTTTTAAGCCCATCGCTGACTTTTGATCAGGCTAGGGTCATCGCGGTCGGACAGACTTCATTGGGAGCACTTGAAGAGAGCGCACATGACTTGAGAGCCGAAGCCCGCCTTTCGTTTTGAGACGTTTACTTTTTAAAAACACCTTTCGCCCCAATGTTAGGTTTTGGGTTGAAGTGAGAGTTAATTTTGGGCTTGATTGATTAGCGCCTCGACCCGGCGGTTGTGGGCGCGCGCTTCGGCGGTTTGGTTATTGTCGCGAGGCGATAGATAGCCAATGCCCTGGGCTGAAATTTGCGCAGGCGGGACATCAAATTCCGTCAGCATGAATTTGAGCAAGCTTTGCGCGCGTTCTAGGGACAATTTGATATTGCCCTCCAGGCTGCCCAAATTGTCGGTATGGCCCACTAAAGTCACCGAAACTTCTGGGCGCGACTTAATGAAAGCGGCTAGCGCTGATAATTCTGATCGATCTGTGACAAGAATATCTGTTCCGCCAGACTTAAAGCCTACCGTTTCCAAAACCACAAAGCCATTAGAAATTAGCGTATTTTCTAGGTTTTCATTTGCGCGCTTAGCGGGTGTGAGTGTTTGAGCCATGGGGACAGCGTCGCCCAAAATCAGTTCAAAAGGAAGCCGATCTTCTGATTCCGCGCTGATGCGACGCATATGTAAATAACCTGAAGTATTTGAACGGCTTGCTAAAAGTACAACTATATCCGAACCCAAAGCACCATTTTTGCGCGCTAAGATATAATAATAGTCGTTATAGTCCACATGCATGTGCGGTTCTGGGAACAGCTCTAATTGAAAGCGAAAATCAAAGCCGCCACAGGTTTTTTCCGGACATTCGAACAGGATTTCAAAGCCTTGGCGTTCAAGATCTTGTTGTAAGGGCGCCATGATCATGGCCGAGGTCAACCCACTTTTTTGTAATTTCCAAGCGGTTTGACGCAAAATTCCACTGGCCAAAATTCCCAAACTGGCAGGGTTTTCTGTCATCGTATTTATCTGGTTGTTGGGCAAATATTCTTTGGTAAAAGGCTGTGAAAATGTTTTTGTTTGTACCCAGTTTGGTAATGTTTGGCTAAAGGCTGTGCCCATCATCAAAAGCAAGGCAAGCATAGCACAGCCAAAGGCAAAGCTACTGCGCCTGTTGATAATTAGTGCGTTTTTCAAGCCTATGGAATCCATATGTCGGGCCCGTTCCCTTTGCGGTAATGGTATTTTGTAATCTCGGCCATCCCGACCGAAAGGTAAAGGGCACGCGCATTATCGTTTGCTTGGGTCACCAATAGATTTAGGGAGCTGGCTCCATGATCGCCTGCCCACCCAGCCGCCTGCCGTAAAATCGCTCGCCCAATACCTTGACGTTGATGTGCGGGTGCAACCTCAAGCGCATGCAACATGGCGTGGCCCTTATAGGAAGTCACAAAGGCCAGTCCTAAAACTTCTGAAGCACTTGTGACAGCCAAAACAGTTTTTGCAACTTTGGCGCGGGCCATGACCTCCAATCGCCCTTGCGTCAGGCCTGCCGCGCCCCAAAAGACTTTGTGTTTGGCTTGCAAAGGCCAATGTTGGATGGTCGCAATACTGTTTAGGGCGTGGATCGGGGTGTTTGTATCTAGCCCATAGGCCAAAACGGGGTCGTGAAACTTGTAGCCCAGATTGATCAGCCTTTCGTCTAAGCGACGCTCTGCGGGGTTAAGATCGGGTCTGATGAGAAACAGCGCCCCTTGACCCATAGCTCGCATGGTGTTTTCAGCTGTCGTAATATCGCCATCAAATGCTGGCCCCACAAGGCTGGTAGCCGAAGCCCGCTGCCCCCCACCTTGACCTAAGCGAAATTTCCAGCCGCCTTGGCTCCAGGTTTTGGCGGCAGGCCAAGTCTGATCAGACAGATCAAAAAGTGTTTGAAGGTGCATGGGCACTGTCAAAAAGGGTGTGTAATTGGGCCATTGCATTGTTAATTTTAGTTGCATCGGTGCCACGCACCACCAAATTGGTACCATGTTGGCCATTTTTTTGAAACGGATAAGAGCCCATTGACAGCTCTGGAAATTGTAAGGCCAAAGCGCCAAAATCGGCGGCGATGTCGCCTTCTCCACGTAAGAGCCGCAGATTTTGTGACAAAAGCGGCTCACCTCCCACAAGGCTTGGCAAAACTGACGCAACCATCGCTTGAAAGACCGTTGGAACGCCTGCCATGACGTGCACATTGCCCAGTGTGAAACCTGGTGCGGTTGAAACTGGATTATCAATCAGTAAGGCCCCTTCAGGAATGCGCGCCATACGTTGGCGGGCCTCATTAAATGGTTGGCCCATTCGGTCATAATGGGCTTGAAGCAAAGTCGCCGCATCGGCCCGCACGCCAATGGCCACGCCAAAGGTCGCGGCAATCGCGTCGGCGGTGATGTCATCATGGGTGGGGCCGATGCCACCGCTGGTGAAAACACTGTGATAGGATTGGCGCATACTGTTGACCGCGGTGATAATCTCATCCGGTTCATCGGCGACAACGCGAACTTCGCGCAGGCGAATACCGATTTCATTCAGCGCTCCGGCCAAAAAATGCATATTACTGTCGCGGGTGCGGCCCGATAGAATTTCGTCACCAATCACGACCATTGCGGCAGTTGGGTTTGACATTTGGCGCTCCTTGGCTAATTTTAACTCTTTATAGGGCAGGGCGCGGGCCTTGCCCATATGATTTCTGGAGCAAAGCGCTGGCAATTTGTCAGGAGAATTGATAATCATTTTTCAAATGAAAGGGCATGCTTTGGACAATTCGCGCGGCCGCACCACAAAAGACGGTATTAGAATTTTTGACGATGCTGACTTCATTGGCATGCGCGCGGCAGGGCAGCTTGCAGCACAGATTTTGGATGAGGTGGCGCCCCTTGTCGTGCCCGGCGTCACCACCGAGGTGCTGGATGGGTTCATCACCGATCGGGTCGCGCAATCCGGGGCTGTTTCTGCGACAATTGGCTATCGTGGCTATCAGCACGCCTCGTGCATTTCGGTTAATCATGTTGTGTGTCATGGGATCCCCTCGTCCAAAGTGATCAAGGATGGTGACATCTTAAATATTGATGTGACGGTCATTGTTGATGGCTGGTTTGGGGATACGAGCCGCATGTATGTTGCAGGTGGTTTAGGGCGCAAGGCCGAGCGGCTGTTGGAAGTGACGCATGATGCGTTGATGAAGGGTATTCAGGCTGTGAAACCTGGAGCCACTTTTGGCGATGTCGGAGCGGCCATTCAAACTTTTGTCGAAGGCAATCGTATGTCGGTTGTGCGCGATTTTTGTGGCCATGGGTTAGGCCGCGTTTTTCACGCGCCGCCCAATGTGCTTCATTTTGGCCGTCCCGGAACGGGAGCCGTTTTAGAAGCCGGCATGTTTTTCACTATTGAACCGATGGTAAATTTGGGCCGCCCTGAGACCAAGGTCTTGGCTGATGAATGGACAGCCGTGACACGTGATAAATCGCTTTCCGCGCAGTTTGAACATTCCATCGGGGTCACCGCAGACGGCTGCGAGATATTTACCCTATCGCCCGGAGACAAATTCTATCCCACATTTGCCTAATCGGTTGGGCGCAGGGCGCTAGAATTTTGGCGCTTGGGCGATGGTTATGATTGTGCCTGAATATTTCCGCTGGTCGAGCAGTTTGAACTGAGTAGGGACGATGGGAACCTTGTTATCTTCCCAAACAATAACGGCATGATCAGCAATCCAATTGCCCGCCATGCAAGACGTCAGCGCCGCTTCGCCCAGCTCTTTGCCGTAGGGTGGATCTAGAAAAACCAAATCGAAGGGGTGGCCGCGATTCGGCCCGATATCTGTGGCCGAGCGGCGGTAAATCTGGGTCTGGCCTTGGGCGCGTAAAATTTCAACATTTCGGCGCAAAAGGGCATGGGCCACCTGCCCATCATCGACAAACGCCGCAATTTTCGCACCGCGTGACAAAGCCTCAAGCCCCAGGGCACCAGTGCCCGCAAATAGATCCAAGGCCCGCGCGTTAACCACAGGATCTCCCGCCACCTCACGCCCGTTGATCAGTAGGTTGAAGATTGCTTCTCGCACACGGTCTGAGGTGGGGCGTAAATGCGCCTCGACATCGCCTGCACGCACGTCGGTTAAATGAGTGCCTCGGTGCGTTCCTCCAATGATACGCATCAGTTTAACAAAGTCTTTAAATCTAAATTATGATCCGCCACAGCGGTTTTGCTGATCTTTATAGTTCCCACAAGCAAACGTTTGGCCACCATAAAGGCGCGCGGGTCATTCATTGCATCAACTGCCAAAAGCTGATCTCCTTGGAAATACCAAAAAGATTGTGCCCCGTCACTTGTTGAGCGCGTAATGACATTATCATAGCCGGTGTTCAGCCCTGCTATTTGCAGCTTGCAGTCATATTGATCTGACCAAAACCACGGTAGCGGCGCATAGGGTTTTTTGGCCCCCAACATATTGGCGGCAGTGTTTTCGGCTTGATCGATGGCATTTTGAACAGATTCAAGGCGCAGGCGTTGGCCACGATAGTCAAATGAGGCGCAATCCCCAGCGGCCCAGATCGACGGGTCAGAAGTTTGACCTAAAAGATCGGTGGCGATCCCATTGTCAATCACTAGCCCGCAGTCTTGCGCCAAAGAGATATTGGGCAAAATGCCTACCCCCACAATCACAAAATCCGCGTCCAAAATGCGGCCATCTGTCAATTGGGCCGCGCGCACCCGTCCATCGCCAAGCAAATGATTAAGCCCGATGCCTTCAAGTATCTTGACGCCGTTTTTCTGGTGTAGTGCGCGGAAATAGTCTGATGTTTGGGGGGCGGCCACGCGCTGCAAAATACGCGGCGCCATTTCCACAACCGTTACATTAAGCCCCAGCTTGGCTGCAACGGCCGCCGCCTCAAGCCCGATATAGCCGCCGCCTATGACCACAAGCTTGGCCCCCGCCCGAAATTCGGTGCGCATTGCGTCGACATCTTCTAGGCTGCGGACGGTGTACACACTCTTTAAACTTCCCCCAATTTGCACAGGCAGGCGGCGAGCGGTTGAACCCGTTGTCAGGGCCAAAGCGTCATAGTCTAGACTGCGTCCGCCCAGCGTTAGTTTACGCGCTTTTGCATCGATGTTTTGAACCGGTTGCCCAAGATGCAGCCTGATCTTATTGTCATTGTAAAATGAGGGCGCGCGCAATGATAGGCGGTCTCCTGTCATCTTGCCTAGCAAATAATCTTTCGACAAAGGCGGGCGTTGATAGGGTGGGGCGGTTTCATCGCCTATAACATCAAGGTCACCGTCAAACCCTAAAGCTCGCAATTTTGCGCACAATGCGACCCCTGCTTGCCCTGCGCCAACAACTACAATTCTTTTCATTTTATTAATCCAACCTACAGTTACGACTGGTCAGCCTATGCTTGGCAATCTATATGCTTCATTAAGCATATAGCGCTACCAAGAAACAGTAGCATCAAGAGGAAAAACTAATGGTGAAGATCGGTGATAAACTCCCTAATGCTCAATTTGGTCTTATGACTGATGATGGCCCGGTTTCAGTGTCTTTTGCAGATAAGCTGGCGGGGCGCAAAGTGGTTGTTTTTGGATTTCCGGGAGCTTTTACGCCCACCTGCTCGAGTTTGCACATGCCCTCGATCACCAAAAACAAAGCACAATATGATGCAAAAGGCGTGGATGAGGTGATTTGCATTGCGGTCAACGACCCCCATGTTATGCGAGTTTGGGGCGAGGTTTCGGGCGCAACTGCCGTGGGTATCACTGTGCTGGCTGACATGGATGGGGCTTATACGAAAGCCATTGGTCTGGACTTTACTGTTCCAAGCGTTGGTTTTTTTGGCCGCTCGCAACGTTACTCAATGTATATTGTTGATGGTGTTGTGCTTCAATTTAACCTTGAGGAAAGCCGCTCAAACTGTGTCATCTCAGGAGGCGACGCGCTTTTACGCCAAATCTAAATCGTTCGGGACTGTGGCGGGTTTAACCGCGCAGCAGCCCCGCCACGGCTTGGGCTAATATGGGCACGGTTTTGGCGTTCAGACCTGCGATATTTAGACGGCTATCGCCTACCATATATATGCCATTTTGAACACGTAACGCTTCGACTATGTCGGAAGAAACTCCCAGCCGCGAGAACATGCCCCGATGCGTAGTGATAAAATCAAAACGGTCTGAGTTTGTAGCGGTGCGCAGCGCCTCTGCCAAATTTTGGCGTAGGCCCAGCATTGTTTGACGCACCTCTTCCAACTCGGATTGCCAAGATTGTCGCAAGCTTGGGTCGGCTAAAATCATCGTGACCAAACGCGCACCGTGGTCGGGGGGGAAAGAGTAATTTTGTCGATTTAAAAAGGCCAGATTACCTTGCACGACGCTTTGGGACCCCACATCCCCCATGGCCATCAAAATGCCCGTACGTTCGCGATAAATCCCAAAATTCTTTGAGCAAGAGGCGGCAATCAGCACCTCGGGGCATGTTGAGGCGATCAAGCGTGTAGCTTGTGCATCTTGGTCCAGCCCATCGCCAAACCCTTGATAGGCCAGATCGACAAAAGGAATAGCGCCCCGATCGTTCAGGACTTTTACAACATCGGCCCACTGGGCCATCGTCAAATTTGCACCAGTTGGATTATGGCAGCAGCCATGTAAAAGTACTACATCGCCCGCTTTGACTTGAGACAAATCAGACAACATGCCCGCAATATCAACGCCACCGCTTGCCACGTCAAAATAACGGTATTCTCTCATTTCAATGCCCAAAAACCGCAAAATAGAGGGGTGGTTGGGCCAAGTTGGGTTTGAAAGCCAAACTTTCGCGGTTGGGCTGGCCAGTTTGATCATCTCAAACCCCTGACGCAAAGCGCCCGTGCCGCCCGGGGTTGCAATTGCACTTAGGCGCGGCTGATCGAATATTGGGCCTAAGACTAGCTCGGCCATAAGGCGGTGGAACTCGGGCTCGCCTGCCAATGCGGTATAGGTTTTGGTGGTTTCCACCTCAATCAGCTGGCGTTCGGCCTGTTTGACGGCCCGCATCACGGGGGTCAGGCCAGCTGGATCTTTATAGACCCCGACGCCAAGGTCTATTTTATCTGCACGCAGATCGGCTTTGAACATTTGGATCAAAGCCAGAATTTTGTCGGCCGGTTGGAGGCGAAGCGCGTTAAACATATTATCCCTTTGTAACGGAAAGATCGGCATACATGCCCCACTCAGCCCAAGAGGCGTCATAAAGCGCATGGTCGTGGTGGCCCATTCGGTAAAGCGCTAGGCTTAAGATCGCGGCCGAGACCCCTGACCCACAGCTGGTGATCAAAGGTTGCTTCAAATCAACGCCCGCGTCTTCAAACACGGATTTCAGAATTTTGACGGATTTCATTGTGCCGTTCGTCTCGAGCACACTGTTCCAAGGCACGTTTTTCGAATTGGGGATATGGCCGGATCGCAGGCCGGGGCGCGGCTCTGGGGCAAAGCCATGAAACCGATCTGCAGGGCGCGCGTCAATGATCTGGGCGCTTTGCAATTTGGCGACATTAGCGACTTGGGTCACATCTTTGACCAAATGCGCTTGGCGCTGCACCGTGATGTGACGGTCGCGGATCAACGGTGGTTCGGCCGTTAAAGGCCGCCCTTCGGTGCGCCATTTTGGCAGGCCACCATCTAAAACGGCGATATTTTCTTTGCCCATCAGGCGAAAGTTCCACCAAACGCGTGGAGCTGAAAATATGCCAAGCGCGTCATAGACTACCACTTGATGCCCATCACCCACCCCAAGCGCACGCACGCGTGAGATGAATTTTTCAGCAGGCGGGGCCATATGAGGCAATTCCGAGCGGTGGTCGGAAATTTCGTCAATGTCAAAAAACCGCGCATTGGGAATATGGGACTGAACAAATTCTGCAGCGCCATCACGCCCAGCATTTGGCAAGAACCATGACGCGTCAAGAATTCGCAGATCGGGATCTTCTAAATGATCAAAAAGCCACTGGGTTGAGACCAGCGACTTTGGATCTTCGTTCGACTGGGCCATGGGCTCTCCTTTTCAAGGTGAACGTCGCTAAATGTTGTTTATCAGCGTGCTAACGCCACAGCGCTAGATGTTTTGTTTTAACAGGCGTTGTTTTTGCCTGTTCCAATCGCGTTTGGCCTCAGTTTCACGTTTGTCTTGGTTTTTCTTACCCTTGGCAATGCCTATCAAGATTTTCACTTTTCCACGGTCGTTGAAATACATTTTCAAAGGCACGATAGTCATGCCTTCGCGGGCGGTAGCATTCCAAAGACGGGCCATTTCTTTTTTCGACACCAGCAATTTGCGGTGCCTGCGCTCTTCGTGACCGAAGGTTTTGGCTTGTAAATAGGGGGCGACATAGCTGTTGATCAGCCAGAGTTCGCTTTTTTCAACCGAAGCATAGCTTTCAGCAATGTTTGAGCCGCCCACCCGCAAGGATTTAACCTCAGAGCCAAACAGCATGACACCCGCTTCAATTGTGTCTTCAATAAAATAATCAAACCGCGCGCGGCGATTTTCGGCAATCAGCTTGGAATTGGGATCGGATTTTTCAACCATAATCTAGCGGAAATAGGCGAGCTGCGCGCCAAAGTCCAGATCGTGCGTGCAAATCAAGCTCTTTGACGTAATAAAACTACGCTTTAAGCCGCGCGCTGCGGATCAAAGTGTAAAGTCCACTACCCATGACCAAAGCAGCGCCTATTAGCGTCCATTCGTCGGGGCGTTCGTGCAGGAAAACCGTGGCAAGAAAAATAGCGAAGATCAGCCGCGTATAGCGAAAAGGGGTCACAACCGAGACCGCACCCGTACGCATGGCGCGGGTTAGGGCAAAGTACGCCAAAATTCCGAAAAATCCCGTCAAAAGGCACATTACATAAGCATCAGGCGTGGGCCAAACGGCTGATTTTGTCCAAAGGGTCAGAAAAACCCCCGCAATGGTCAACATGATAAACCCGTAAAAGCCAAGCTGCGCGTCAGATAAAAGCCTGGGTGCAGCCCGCGTGGCCAGATCGCGCCCCGCAAAGCCAATCAATCCCACCACAGCTAAAAAAACTTTAGGATCAAAGCCTTGGGATGTTGGACGCAAGATGATCAAGACCCCGATAAAGCCGATGAAAATGGCGCTCCAGCGACGCCATCCGACGGTTTCTCCAAATAAAAGTGCTGCGCCTGCTACGACGAGCAAAGGCGTGGCCTGTAAAATAGCCGAGGCCAGCGACAAGGGAATGGCCACAATTGCCAGCGCATAGAAAAGCCGCCCTGTCACCTCAAATAAAGCGCGCCACCTCATGGCGCTTTCAAATGCCTGACGCGGCACAAGGGTTTCCCCGCGCAACTGCGCCCAAAGGCCAAATACCAAAACCCCCATCAGGCCAAAAAGTATCAGCGATTGGCCCAGCGGCAGATACGTGGTTGTCTTTTTTAAAAACAGATCCTCAGCCGCGAAGCCTGCCATCGATGCACTCATCCAAAGCGCGCCGCGCAGGTTGTTAGATAGAGGATGGCGCGCTAGTGCACTGTCATGTTGGGCATCGTGTTTTCTTGTCAGTGGATAAGTCCTGCGAATTGCATGGCACTTTTGATCTTGGCCTTGGTGGGATTAGTCAGCATTACAAGAGGCAATCGCACCTCTTCGCTACAAAATCCCAAAAGCGATAGGCCATATTTCGCGCCAACAAGGCCAGGTTCGATAAAAATAGCTTCATGCAGCGGCATCAAACGGTCTTGGATTTCTAAGGCTGCTTTGTAGTCCCCGCGCAAGGTCGCCTCTTGAAAGGCGGCGCATAGTTTGGGGGCGACATTTGCGGTCACTGAAATGCAGCCAACCCCGCCATGGGCGTTAAACCCAAGGGCTGTGGCATCTTCCCCTGAAAGCTGCACGAAATCAGCCCCGCAACTTGCGCGCTGCATGCTGACGCGCTCAATTTTCCCCGTGGCGTCTTTGACCCCAATGATACGGGGTAATTTAGCTAAAATTCCCATGGTCTCAGGGCTCATATCCACGACCGAACGGCCGGGGATATTATAAATAATCAGCGGCAGATCGGAGGCATCATGCAGGGCGGTGAAATGGGCGATCAGACCCGCTTGGGTGGGTTTGTTATAATAGGGGGTCACCACCAAAGCCGCTTGTGCGCCAACCTTTTGCGCATGTTGCACAAGTTCAATCCCTTCAGCGGTATTGTTTGAGCCCGCCCCCGCGATCACGGGAATGCGCCCAGCGGCGGCTTTGACTACCTCTTCAATCACTCGCCCATGTTCAGCATGGCTCAAGGTTGGGCTTTCGCCCGTCGTGCCCACAGGAACTAATCCGTGGCTGCCCTCTTTTATATGCCACTGCACTAAGGCGCTAAGTGTAACTATATCCAAAGCGCCGTTATTAAACGGCGTGACCATGGCTGGCATTGATCCTTTGAACATCTGGTCTCTCCTAAATGGGCACGGGTGAATCATATGATTAAGCCTTCCTAGCGCTTGGCAAAAGAATTGCCAAGCTATCGCTCTGCAGTCTGTTGCAGCTCGACTGGGTTTCTGGCACAATATAGCTATGAATTATATAAAACTCCCTCTCCGATTTCTTATTTTTCCTTTGGTTTTTATAACCAGTTTTAGTGCGCCTTTTGGGGCGCGAGCTGACGATGTCACCAACTTCAGGCAGGCGCTTGATTTTGTCACACAAGGCGCATTTAGCAAAGCGCTTCAAGCCGCGCAATCAATCAGCCCAGCGGCGCGCGATGTGATCGAATGGCACCGTTTGCGCGCGGGCGAAGGGGAACTTACAGAATATGAAGCCTTTTTGAAACGCCGCTCGGATTGGCCGGGCCTGCCCTATTTAAAGGCTAAAGGCGAATCAGCCGCTGCTGCTACGCAGGATCCGCGGCGCGTTGAGATGTATTTTCAAAACCAAAAACCCCGCATAGGTGCCGGTTCGGTCGCATTGGTGCAGGCCTATCTTGCTTTGGGCAAAGAAAGTGCCGCCGTGGCGGAGGCCGCGCGCGCTTGGAAGGGCCTGTCTTTTTCCTCAAGCGAAGAAGCCGCCCTTTTGGCGATGATGCCAAAGACTTTGGCCAAATATCATGAAGCCCGCTTGAGCTGGCTGATGTGGGAAGGTGATAAGAATACGCAGGCCGAGGCCATGTTGCCTCGTGTTTCATCAGGGGCGCGCGCTCTGGCGCAAGCACGCATGGCGCTGCAAAATGATAAGCGTGGCGTGACGGCCTTGATAGGGGCCATTCCTGGTGCCTATCGAGACGATGCAGGGTTGGCTTATGATCGGTTCTCTTGGCGTATGCAAAAAGACTTTGATCAAGAGGCCGCTACCTTATTACTTGAGCGTTCAAGCTCGGCCAGACGGCTAGAATATCCAGAAGCTTGGGCCGCCAAAAGGGATAGTTTGGTGCGCGCGTTGTTGCGCGATAATGACCCAAAGTTGGCCTACCGTGTGGCCTCCTCGCATCAACTAACATCGGGAGGGAATTTTGCTAGTCTTGAGTTTTTGTCGGGCTTTATTGCCCTGCGCAAACTTAATGATCCACAAAGCGCTTTGCGCCATTTTTTGGCCTTGGAAGATGGCGTCTCGACTGGCATTTCTTCCAGCCGAGCCCTTTATTGGCAAGGCCGCGCCTATGAGGCGCTAAATGACAATGCCAAAGCTACTCAGGCCTATCTGATGGCCGCGCAATATCAAACGGCATATTATGGCCAATTGGCCGCTCAAAAGTTGGGACAAAATTTAGACCCCGCGCTTTTGTCGCAAGCACGCCCCGGCGATTGGCGCGGTGCAAAATTCATGTCCTCATCGGTTATGGAAGCGACATTGCATTTGATTAAAGCAGGTGATCGCACCTTGGCGAAACGCTTTGCGCTACATCTGGGCGAGACCCAAAGCAATGAAGAGCTAAATAAAATGGCAGATCTGATGCTTTCGATTGATGAGCCCCATATCGCCGTGTTGATTGCCAAAGCCGCCGCCGAGCGCGGGGCCATCTACCCGCGCCCCTATTTCCCAACCCCAGAAATCGTGCCCGAAAATCTGGCAGTTAGCCGTGCCTTAGCACTCTCAATAGCGCGACGCGAAAGCGAATTTGATCCAAATGCCCGGTCACCTGCTGGGGCCTTGGGGCTGATGCAGGTGATGCCTGGCACAGCCAAACTTATGGCAAATGAGCTGAATTTGCCCTATAGTGCTGCCCGGTTGACCCAAGATCCCACCTATAATGCAACATTAGGATCTGGTTATCTGAAAAAATTGGTCGATGAATTTGGCCCCTCGATCGCTTTGATTGCATCGGGCTACAATGCAGGGCCTGGGCGGCCACAGTCTTGGATCAAATTGCTGGGTGATCCACGCGATCCTCGGATTGATGTGGTGGATTGGGTTGAGCAGATTCCTTTCTCTGAAACACGCACCTATGTAATGCGGGTGGCGGAATCCGTGGTGATTTACCGTGCAAAATTGCGCGGATCTACTGGCCCGGTAGATATCCTTGGGGAATTAACCGGGCGCTAGCGCAAGAGGTCAGTCGCTTAGGGCCGCGCGGCGCGGGCGACGCGGTGCTGGCGCCAAAGGGTGAAAATCCCTGCCCCGACCACAAGCGCCGCCCCCAATGCCACGTTGGGTCTTAGATCTTCGTTGAAAATCATCACCGCTAAAATCGAGGCAAAGACTAATTGCAAATAGGCAAAGGGTTGCACGGCGCTGGCTTCGGCCAACTCATAGGCTTTGATCAAGCACCAGTGGCCCGAAACGGCCGTTAAACACAAGCAGCCCATATATATCAAATCACCCGGTGCCATAGGCTCCCACGCCCAAAGTCCTGCCAGCGTCATGGCCACAGCCCCTACGGTGCCTGTCCAAAAAAATGAGACGGATGTGGCATCTTCACGCGCAACATAGCGTGTCAACAGCCCGTAAACCGCAAACATGGCTGCTGCCAATAGTGGCACCAAGGCCCAAATTGAAAAAACGGCAAAGCCTGGCTCTAAAATGATCAATACCCCCAAAAAGCCAACACCAATTGCTGCCCAACGTCGCCAGCCGACCTTTTCGCCTAAGATTGGTCCTGAAAGGGCGACCACAATCAGTGGATAGCAAGTAAAGACCGCATGGCTTTCGATCAAACCCAATTTGACAAAGCCGATCACCATGACACAAATTTCCGCCGCCAAAATCAAGCCACGCAAAATTTGTAAAATGGGAAAAGCGGTCTTGGTTGCAGCACGGATGCCGCCCGCTTGGCGGGCGCTGATAGCAATCACGAAAAAGGCAAAAAACCAGTAGCGGATCATGACAATCATCAGCGTGTTATATTCCCCCGCAAGGTAGCGCGACAAACTGTCTTGAACGGCAAAAATGATGGTGGTGATCACCATTAAAATAATGCCCTTTTGGATGTTTTGTGTGATCATTATAAACGGTCTCCGCGTGTCATATGGCGTTTGGTGCCAAACCCTTGAATGCGATCTACCGCAAATCCTGCTGCTTGCAAGGCCCGTCTGACATGGCCTGCGGCAGTATAGGTGGCAAAGCTGCCCCGTGGGGCCGTATGTTTTGCAACCATCTGCATCAGTTCAGGAGCCCAAAGGTCAGGATTCTTAGCGGGGGAGAACCCGTCTAAAAACCACGCATCAACTTGGCCTTGCCATTGGTTGAGGCTTTGATCTGCAAACCCAATATGAATATGTGCAGTCATTTCAGGATAATGAATTTTGCGCGCCCCTGCGGCCCATTGCGTTAGAAATGGTGCGGCGATCTTTTGGGCTTGAGGGAAGTTCTCAAGCGCGCGTGCGATCTCGGGCGCCGACATTGGATAGGCTTCAAATGAGGTGAAGTTAAAATGCCCCGTCACGCCCATCTCGCGCCACAAAAGCAAGGTTGCAAGCATGTTTAGCCCTGTGCCAAAGCCCAGTTCGGCGATGTGAAACCCGTCTTTCAGTCGTGTCTCAAGGCGGTTACCGGACAAGAAAACATGGCGAGTTTCGGCCAATCCGTTTTGAATGCTGAAATAGGGATCATCAAATTGCACCGACACAGGCACCCCGTCTAATCGCCATTCAAGCTGTGAATTCCCGTCCGTGGGGTGGTGTCTTTGTATCAACTGCCCTAGATCCTTTTTGACACCATGATCAAGGGGCAAGCCAATGACAAGGCCAGAAATAACAGTGATGGGTGCGGGCATCTTTGGTCTAACCATCGCTTGGGTTTTGAGCCAACGCGGCGCGCTGGTGCAGGTCCTTGATAAAAGAGGGCTTGGGGCAGGGGCTAGCGGGGGGCCTTTGGGGGCTTTGGCTCCCCACACGCCTGAACTTTGGAACACCAAAAAGGCCGTGCAATTGGAAAGTCTACTGATGGGTCCGCAATTTTGGGCTGAAGTGGCAGAGGCGGCCGGCCAAGACACAGGTTATGGTCGTACAGGGCGTCTTATGCCTTTGGCCCATGACCGCGCGGTGGCGCAAGCGCAAGACCGCGCGCTTTTTGCCCGTGATATTTGGCAAGGCCAAGCTGTTTGGGAGGTGATCGCGCGGCCTTTGTCGCAATGGTCGCCCCCGTCGGCGTCGGGTTTTGTGGTTTACGAAAGCCTAACCGCACGCATTGACCCAATGAGTGCCCTAACCGCTTTGGCCAAAGCCATTACTGCACAAGGTGGAGAAGTTATTTTGGGTCAAAAGGCTCTTTCAAGGAAAGCCAAAGGCTCAGTCATTTGGGCCACAGGTTATGAGGGGCTGATCGAGGCGGGGGCTGATTTGGGACAGTCATTGGGTGTTGGTGAAAAGGGGCAAGCCATGCTTCTAGACTTTTCAGCACCCAATAACGCGCCGCAGCTTTTTGTTGACGGGGTACATTTTGTGCCCCATTCGAATGGCACTCTGGCGATAGGGTCAACCCGCGAACGCTATTGGGAAATAGCTGATCAGCCTGACCATCATTTGGACGCGCTTTATCAAAAAGCCCTGACGATCTTTCCGTTTTTGAACGGGGCAAATGTGCTTAAACGCTGGGGGGCGGTGCGGCCAAGGTCAAACAGCCGCGCGCCCTTTTTGGGGGCTTGGCCAAATCGTGAGGGGCATTTTATGGTGAATGGGGGCTTTAAAATAGGCATTGCCATGGCACCAAGGCTAGCGCAAATGATGGCTGATTTAGTGCTGGATGAGCAAGATAATGTGCCCCACGATTTAAGTGTTGCGGCCAACTTTGGCCCTCTTTAACCGCTGTTAGGGCCCCGAAAAAACGGAAATACTTCCAACATGTTGTGGATAAAAAGCACCTGATTTCAATATAGGGTAGTTATAAGTTGACTCTGTGGGGCATTGCGTTGAGCATTGTATATTGGAATCAACCGGAGCCTTATGTGCGCTTTTCACGCTTGCGCCTGAACGGATTTAAAAGTTTTGTGGACCCCACTGATCTTGTGATCATGGATGGGTTAACGGGGGTTGTCGGACCCAATGGGTGTGGCAAGTCAAACCTGCTTGAGGCGCTGCGCTGGGTAATGGGTGAAAACCGCGCCTCGGCGATGCGTGGCGGGGGAATGGAAGATGTGATTTTCGCGGGGGCTTCAACGCGCCCTGCGCGCAGCTTTGCCGAAGTGATGTTGTTCATTGATAATGATGACCGAGTAGCCCCTTCGGGCTTTAATGATGCCGACCAAATCGAAATCACACGGCGCATTACCCGGGACGCGGGCTCGGCTTATAAGGTCAATGCAAAGGATGTTCGTGCGCGCGATGTACAAATGTTGTTTGCCGACGCCTCGACCGGGGCGCATTCGCCTGCGCTTGTACGCCAAGGGCAAATTGCAGAGCTGATCAATGCCAAACCCAAAAACCGCCGCCGTATTTTGGAAGAGGCGGCGGGCATTTCGGGGCTTTACCAACGCCGCCATGAGGCCGAGCTGCGCCTAAGTGCCTCTGAGAATAATCTGGTGCGTGTGGATGATGTACTTGAGTCTTTAGCTACGCAGCTGACCACCTTGGGCCGCCAAGCCCGTCAAGCCGCCCGCTACCGCGAAATTGGAACCGAGCTGCGCCGCGCTGAAGGATTGCTGCTGTTTCGCCGCTGGCGAGAAGCCGACCTTGCTCGTTTGCAAGCCGAAGAGCTGTTGCGCAGCCGCGTGCTTACGGCCTCGCAGGCGGAAACGTCTGTGCGTTTGGCCACTAAGGCACGCCAAGCCTGCGAAGATATTTTGCCGCCTAAACGCGAAGAAGAGGCCATCGCCTCTGCTGTGTTGCAGCGTTTGGCGGTGCAGCGTGATGCTTTGGCCGAACAAGAAGACCGCGCGCGTCAAATGATCGAAGCTTTGCGCGGGCGTCTCGAGCAGCTGATGCGCGACGCCGAACGTGAAGCTGCGCTGAACCGCGATGCCCATGACACGATCGCGCGTTTGCAATGGGAAGAAGATCAGTTGACCCGCGCCCATGAAGGGCATGAAGAAAAGCTAGCTAGCGCCGCCGAAATGGCACGTGATGCGGCCGCGACCCTATCGTTGCGCGAGGGTTCTTTGGCCGAGCGCACCGAAGACGTGGCCCGTCTGGCCGCACGGTATCAGTCAACCCACCGGCTGCTGGCTGACAGCCGCACCACGCTAGAGCGCGCCGAGGCCGAGGCCACAAAGGCGCGCCTTTTCCTTGAGGCGGTCCAACTTGCCCAAGAAGATGCCCGCGAAGGGTTTGAAGCGGCCATCGAACATCAAGCTGAATCGCTTGAAACTGCGGCCTATAGCGAAGAGGCTTTGGCTCTTGCGGAAGAAGAGCGCGCGGTTGCTCAAAATGCCGAAGCTGAGGCCCGCGCCGCTCGTTCGGCCTCCGAGGGTGAGGCCAACGCTTTGCGCGCTGAAGTGGCGGGTTTAGCTCGGCTGATTGACCGCGAAACCCAAACAGGCACCCAGCTTTTGGATGAGCTGAGTGTCGAAGTGGGCTATGAAGCGGCGCTTGGAGCGGCCTTGTCGGATGATCTGCGTGCGCCCGTTCTATCCAAGGGCGGCATGACGGGCTGGCTTGATCTGCCCCCCTATGCGGCCCAAGCGCCCTTGCCAACAGGGGCTCAAGCGCTTGGGGATTTTGTCACCGTTCCTGATGCTTTGCGCCGGCGCATTGGTCAAATTGGTTTGATCACAGCCGAACAAGCGCCTGCGCTGCAAAAATCCCTAGCCCCCGGCCAACGTCTGGTCAGTTTGCGCGGTGATCTTTGGCGCTGGGACGGGTTTTGCCTTGGTGCGGATGATGCTCCCTCGGCCACGGCGCTGCGGTTGCAACAGCTTAACCGCATGGTGAAGCTTAAGCGAGACTTAGAAGAAATTGCTGCCATAGCCCAAGGTGCTGCACAAGCGCATGAGCTTTTGCAAATCAAATTGACCGAAGTGGCGCGCAAAGATCAAGCCGCACGCGATGCCCGTCGTGGGGCAGATCAGCGCGTCACTGAGGCCAACCGTTCCACTAGCCGGGCCGAGGCCGATTTTTCAATTGCCACGGGCAAATGCGAAGCCGCTGAATTGGCTGTTAAACGCTATGAAGATGACTGTTTTGGGGCCCGCGGCCGTTTAACCGAGGCCGAGGGGCTGGCCGGTGATCTGGGCGATCTTGACGCCGCACGTGCTGAGATTGAAGCGCTTAAAGTCACGGTCGAGGCGGCCCGCATCACGATGATGTCGCGCCGCTCGGCCCTAGATGAGGTGCGCCGTGAAGGCGAAGCGCGGGTACGCCGCAAGCAAGAGGTGCTTAAGGAACTGGCTGGCTGGAAACATCGGCTTGATACGGCTGAAAAGCGCGGCCTAGAATTGGCCGAGCGCAAGGCCCAAACTGAAGAAGAGCTGGTAGACGCCGCCGCGGCGCCCGAAGAAATTGCTATTAAACGCGATGAGTTGACCGAAGCGATCGAAACGGCCAATGCGCGCCGCGCGCGGGCTGCTGATGCTTTGGCCGAAGCCGAACTTGCGCTGCGTGCCGCCTTTGACGCCGAGCGCGAGAGTGAACGCATCGCCTCGGAGGCGCGTGAGGGCCGAGCCCGCGCCGAAGCGCGTATGGATGCGGCACACGAAACGCTGACCTATAGTGCTGAGCGGATCTGCGAAGAAATGGACTGTGAACCGCAAGAGCTTTTGACCACATTGGGCACAGACCCCGATCAGATGCCCGACGCCGAAACCTTGGATATTGAGGTCAATCGCCTAAAACGTCAGCGCGAGTCCTTGGGGGCTGTAAACCTGCGGGCTGAAGAAGATGCCAAGACCGTGCAAGAAGAGTTCAATAATCTAACCAAAGAAAAACAAGATCTTGAAGGGGCCATCAAGACCTTACGCGCGGGCATTGCGGGTTTGAACAAAGAGGGACGCGAGCGTCTTTTAACGGCCTTTGAGCAGGTGAATGCCTCATTCGGTAATCTTTTCACCCATCTGTTTGGCGGTGGTGAGGCGCGTTTGGTCTTGGTTGAAAGTGATGATCCGTTGGAAGCTGGGCTTGAGATCATGTGTCAACCACCTGGCAAAAAACTGGCCGTTTTGTCACTTTTGTCGGGGGGGGAGCAAACGCTTACGGCAATGGCGTTGATTTTTGCAGTGTTTTTGGCCAACCCCGCCCCGATCTGCGTGCTAGACGAGGTGGACGCCCCCCTTGATGACGCCAATGTCACGCGTTTTTGTGATTTGCTTGATGAAATGACCCGCCGCACCGAAACGCGCTTTTTGGTCATTACCCACCATGCGGTGACGATGTCGCGCATGAACCGATTATTTGGCGTGACCATGGGCGAGCAAGGCGTTAGCCAGCTGGTCAGCGTTGACCTGAAAAAAGCGGAAAGTCTGGTCGCTTAAAGCCTATCAAGGAGAGCTTGGTTGGGCCACCCGTCCGCCGCAAGACCCAAGCGGGTTTGCATATCGCGCACAGCGCTGCGGGTGCCTGCGCCCAAGATCCCGTCTATTTCGCCTACATTATAGCCCCGTTCTGACAGATTTTGTTGAAGGTGTTTCATTTGGGCCTCATCCAGCATTGGTTCGGGGTTAAAGGGGCCCAAGGGCAGGGCACCGTCTAGCAGTGTGGCGAAATAAGCGGCTGTGGTCACATAGACAAAGCTTTGGTTCCAGTTAAACAGGATTTGGAAATTATCATAGGCCAAGAAGGCAGGGCCAAAGCGCCCCTGCGGTAAAAGCACAAGGGCCCGAGTTTGTGAATCCCCTAAAAGCCCGCCATGGCGGGCTGTTAATCCCATTTTTTGCCACTCTTTAAGGGTTCGCCCCCCGTCTAGCCCCGTAGCAGACCAATCGAAATTGGGGGGTAGGCTTACCTCTTGCAGCCAAGGGGCGTTTGCGGCCCAGCCAAAACTTTGCAAAAGTCGCGCTGCGGTCAAAATCGCATCCGGGGCCGAAGTGGTCAAGAGCACTTGACCGTCTTGATCCCCGTCAACACCGCGCGCTAATATGTCGGCAGGTAGCATTTGCACCATACCAATTTCTCCGGCCCAAGCGCCCAAAGTCGTGTCAGGGTTAAACATTCTCTTTTGGAATAAAGCGAGAGCTGCCATAATTTGCGGACGAAACACCTCTGGGCGACGGCAATCATAGGCCAAAGTGATTAAGGCATTTCTTGTGTTAAATGAGCCCTGAACTACCCCAAAATCGGTTTCAAAGGCCAAAAAGGACAATAGTATCTGTGCAGGGACGCCGTAGTCGTGCTGAGCCTTTGCAAAGTATTTTTCATAGTTTTTGGCAAAGCGTTTGGCATTCTTAAGCCGCGTGCCGCTGATTAAGCCAGCGGAAAAGCTTAAGAAGTCTTTACGAAAATGGCCTTGGTTACGGTCCATCCGTAAAACGGTAGGGTCAAGGGCGGCCGTCGCAAAAAAACGATCAATAGTTTTTTTTTGTAGATCTTGTGCGCGGGCTTCGGATTTTAAATCTAGGATGAATTGCTTGAAATCGCCACCACAAGGTGCAGCTTGCAGCACCGCACCTTGTACCCAAAGAATAAGGAAAAGGCAAATTAGTCGCATAGCACTCGCATAGATCAAAGCCCCCATGGGTAAATCATAATCCAAAATCGCCTTAAAACAAAGCTAAGAGTGCGACTGCCCCCAATACAACTGCCCATGAGCGCCATAAAACCTGCGTGGCAGTTTCGATGGCGCTGGCATCGGCGGGGTTTGCACCTTCTGGATAGAGATAGGGAAAATCTTGGGTTTGTCCGTTATAGCTGCGTGGCCCCGAAAGGCGTAGATTTAAAACCACCGCCATCGCCGCCTCTGGCCAGCCCGCGTTGGGCGATCGGTGCAACGGCGCATCGCGCAAAATGGGGGCAAGCGCGTCAAGACGTGCCGCACTCAGGGCAATCAAAAGGGCGCACAGCCGTGCGGGGATCAGATTAAGCAGATCATCAAACCGCGCCGTCGCCCATCCGAACTCCTCATGACGCGGGGTGCGGTGGCCGATCATACTGTCGGCGGTATTAGTAATTTTATAGATCAAAATGCCAGGCAATCCACCCAGTAAGAACCAAAATGCTGGTGCGATGACCCCGTCGGACAGGTTCTCGGCCGCGCTTTCAATTGCGCCTCGTGCTACACCCGCTTCGTCAAGGCTGCTTATGTCGCGTCCCACAATCATTGATACGGCCAGTCGCCCATCATTCAGCGATAAGCGCAGCGCCAGAGCCACAGCGCGTACATGAGTGACCAGTGATTTTTGTGCCAAAAGCATTGCCACAATAGCGATGGTGATCAGATTTGCAAATGGCAAAAGGCCGACGAGCTTGCCCAAGGCCCAAGCCGATAATACCAGAAAGGCCAGGACCATAAGCCCTTTAAGGCGGCGCTGTTCACCTTTGTTAAAGGCGCGATCCAGTGCGTCAATGGCCCGCCCCATCAGCACAGCAGGGTGGGGAAATCGCCCCCAAAGCCATTTGGGCTCTCCGAAAATTGCATCCAGTAAAAGGGCACAAAATAACCAAGCTGCGGTGATCATAAAACATCCTTTGCAAAGGTTTTAGCTGCTCTGTGGAGGCGCTCGAAGTCCACCGCATCTGCGGGCAGGCCAAGCCGAAGCCAATGGTTTGAATAAGGAAAAATTCGGCTCCAAATGGCGGATTTTGCCAAGTGATTTTGCCAAGTGGTAGCATTTGCGACTTGGTAAAGGCGAAAAAGTGTGGTGCCCCCAATCAAAGTGGCGCTGCCTGTCTGGGTCATGATCTGGTCTAGTTGGTTAGCGTCCGCCGCAAGGCGGACGCGGGTTTGCGCGGCCCAGTGAGGATCGCTCAGCGCTTGGGTTCCGATCTTCAAAGCGGGCCCCGACACGACCCAAGGGCCGAGCATGTTACGTAAACGCTTTATCAGTTCAGGATCGCCTATGGCAAAGCCAAGCCGCACCCCAGCCAGGCCCCAAAATTTGCCAAAACTTTTTAAGATTATGGTGCCTTTTCTTGCGGCAAAATCTATGTGGCTGTCGCTGGGGCAGATGTCGCAGAAGCTTTCGTCGATGATGACAAGGGGGGCTGCGCCCGAAGCCCCGGGCCAAAGCGTGCCGTCGGGATTGTTGGGATGTACGCGCACCAAAGCCCGCGGTTGATCAGAACCAAGCACCCATCCGTTTAGCGTGAACGCCCGAGCATGTTCATTATAGGTGGGCGTGGAAATGTCAACTCGGCCTGCTTTGGCCAGTCGGGGGAGTTGCGCTATCAACTGCGATGCGCCCGCCGCCGCCAAGATCGCGGCCGTCGGCGGCACGTTCCAAAAGCACCGTGCTGCGTTCAAAAGCGCTTGCATTGCGACTTGATCAGGCAAAGTGCCCCAATCATGCGTCGACAAGGGCGCAAATGGATAGGGTTGCGGGTTGACGCCTGTCGAAAGGTCAAGCCAGTTTTCCCGAGCAATGCCATAGCGGCTTGCCGCGGCATCAACCCCGCCTCCGTGGTCTGGATTTTGCATTTTGGCCCTCATTTTTGCCCGTTTAAAAGTGGCCCAATTCTTGTCTGTTGCCTAGGCTTTCGGCGCTATTTTCCCCATTTATACAATCCTTCAGAGATATACACAGAAACTTCAACTTATCTACGGGGCGATTAACCTTTCCTTTACTTTTATCTTCCAAATGCTGGGAGAGGTTAATCAACGTTTAATATAAAAGAATAAAATGTATGGGTTTTGATCGTGAAAAGTTGACCGTATTTGGTGCAGACTTAGCGCGTGCATCTGACCAGTTTTGTCTCGTAAGTGGCCATCGCGATTGAGGTACTGAAAGTCGCGCGCGCCGATGTTATGGTGCTGGATATTGACTTGGCGCATGGCCTGTCCTTCGCGATGGTTGATTATGCGGCCTTTCGCCACCTTAATTTGCCGATTGTCTGCTTCTCGGACTCGCCAAATTTCACTGATAGGTCGTTGTTTAATCCCTGCACCAATGCTTGCGCTTTCATGCGAGCCTCATCCTTGGTTGAAAATTTGATGATCTTGGTTGAGCATCACGTACTGGCTGCTTAAGGCCACTTTAAGCCTTTTATTAATTATTTTATATTTTTTCATAACTTGACTTGTTTTTAATCATTTTCGGGCCAGTATGTACCTATAGGTATGAGAAAGAGGGGTTTGAGATGTTGGAATACTTGCCAAAGGAATTGCGCGATGAAATAGCCTTTGCCCAAACGCGCGCGTTAAAGAAAAAATCACGTTTACGGGTTGAATTGGCGGGCCAAAGCTTTGCTGTCTTGCGGATGTGGGAAGACGGTATCGCCATTGAACCTGTGCAGCTGACACATTGGCGCGGCGTAGCCGAAATTTATGACGGTGGGCGGCATATTTTCCAAGCGCTGATCGTGGCCAGCAGCTTGGAAAGAGACGAATTGATCTGTACCTTCAAAAGGTTGAATTCGGTATCCGAAAAACCGCCGCTTGATTTTTGGTACGATCAGAACGCGCCAGTTGGATATTTGACAAAACTTTAACGGCCTATTGCAGGTCGCTAAAGGCTTTTTGCATACGCGCGATGGCTGCTTCGACTTGGAAAAACGGCATCCCTAAGTTAAAACGCATAAAGCTTTCGCCACCCTTGCCGAAGCTGGTGCCGTGATTAACTGCAATTTTTGCTGTGTCTTGAATGCGGTCTTTAATCTCATCTTCATGCATGCCAGTGCCTGCAAAATCAACCCAAGCAAGATATGTGCCTTCCAGCGGCATTGAGCGTACCCCCTTAATTGAATTTATCCCCGCGTCAAAGGCCTGTCTATTATGATCAATATAAAGCCGCAACTCATCGACCCACTTTGCCCCTTCAGGGGAATAGGCCGCTGTCACCATATGCAAGCCAAAAGAATTAGGTGAACTGCCAAGTGCAATCATGCGATTTTTAAAAATTTGTTTTAATTTTGGGTTGTAAATAATGACATTGCCAGTATGGGCACCTGCAATGTTAAAGGTTTTTGATCCCGCCGTCATCATGATCAAGCGATCTTGAACATGTGGGGCGGCCAGAGGCATTACATGATGGGTAAAGCCTGGCATCACTAAATCATGGTGAATTTCGTCTGATATTAAGATCAGGTCATGGCGTTCACAGAAGTTGGCAATATCAGTAAGCTCTTGCTTCGTCCAAACGCGCCCACCCGGATTGTGGGGCGAGCAGAGTATGAACATCTTTTCGGCGCCTGTCATCTGCGCATCCCATGCTTCGATATCAAGCACATAGCGCCCTGCCTTTGATATTAATTGGCATTCAACAAGCTGCCTTTTAGCTGCTTTTATAACGCGCGCAAAAGCATGATAAACGGGCGTCATTAGAATGACACCGTCGCCTTTATTGGTAAAGGCATCAAGGCACATGGCTGCACCATTCACCAGCCCATGAGTGGTGAATATCGACTCCGGATCAACCGTCCAGCCGTGGCGGGTTTGCATCCACCAAGTAATCGCCTCGAGATACGCGCGGTCATCGCCGAAATAGCCGTAAACTCCATTTTTCATCATTTTTTCAAGGGCGCTTTGTACAACGCTTGGGGGCCTGAAATCCATATCGGCTACCCACATAGAAAGGCCGTCATCTGGCGAAACGCCGTAAGTGGCTTTCATCATGTCCCATTTGCTTGAATGGGTGCCTTTACGGTTTATTTGTTCGTCGAATGACATCTTTACGGCTCCCACTGGGTTAAAATTATTAGAGTTAGGGATAGTCAAATTTGAAAATCCTTCAAGTGTAGTTCAGCTATTAGGCTTGGACTTGCGCGTTTTACAAGAACAGCTTAAATCACCCATATGATACGCTCGATTTTATTACACCCCGATCCGCGCCTTAAAAAGGTATGCGTCCCTGTGGCGGATGTTTCTTCCGATGTTGGGCGCTTGGCGGAAGATATGTTGCAAACGATGTATGACGCGCCGGGCGTCGGCCTGGCTGCGCCGCAAATTGGCGTGCAAAAACGTTTATTTGTGATGGACTGCGTGAAGGAGGTGGGGGCTTTGGCTAAACCAATTGTGCTGATCAATCCGTTTATATCTTGGATGTCCGACGTGATGAACACCTATGAAGAAGGCTGCCTTTCGTTGCCAGATCAGTTTGCCGATGTCGAACGCCCCGCGACCGTACGGGTGCAATTCACGGGTCTTGATGGACGTGCGCAGGAAGAAGAGTTCGAAGGTTTGTGGGCGACCTGCGCTCAGCATGAGATCGACCACCTAGATGGCCGCCTTTTCATTGACCATCTTGGGCCCCTTAAGCGCCAAATGATCACCCGTAAAATGCAAAAATATAAACGCGACCTTGCCCGCGGCACTTACGATCAAGTATGAGCATTCGTCCCTGCCTACCCTTTCCAAATCCGATCTTGAAAAGGGTCAGTACACCCGTTCAAAGTGTCGATGATCAGGTGCGCGCCATTTGGGCCGATATGGTTGACACGATGGAGGCGATGCCTGGCCTAGGTCTGGCCGCGCCCCAAATTGGCTATAATCTGCGGCTTGCGGTGGTTGATTGTTCGATTGAGCGGGGGCAAGCGATCTTAATGGCTAACCCCGAGATTTTGCACGCCTCAGCGCAGATGCGCGACCATGAAGAGGCCAGCCCAAATTTGCCAGGTGTCGGGGCGGTGATCGCGCGTTCAAGGGCTGTGATGGTGCGTTACCTCAATGGCCAGGGTCTAATAGAAGAGCGTGACTTTGTTCAGGTTTGGGCCACCTCGGTTCAGCATCAAATCGACCATTTGAACGGCAAATTATATTTTGATCATCTGTCACCCCTGCGGCGCAAAATGCTTTTAGCGCGCGCGCAAAAGCTAGAGTCGCGGGCATGAGCGCGCGTTTTCGGGTGATATTTATGGGCACGCCAGATTTTGCGGTGCCAAGTTTTAGCGCGCTGCACCAAGCGCATGATGTGATTTGTGTCTATACTCAACCGCCGCGCCCTGCAGGGCGCGGGCAGCAAGAACGGCTCAGCCCCGTGGCGCGAGCGGCACGTGAATTGGGTCTGATGGTGCGCCAGCCGATTAACTTCAAAACGCCTGAAACCGTCGCAGACTTTTCAGTATTGGGCGCCGATCTGGCCATTGTGGTGGCCTATGGGTTGATTTTGCCTGAGGTTATTCTTGCGGCACCACGCCTTGGCTGTTTGAATATCCACGCCTCATTATTGCCTAGATGGCGTGGGGCGGCTCCTATTCACCGCGCGCTCATGGCGGGCGACGCGGACACTGGCATCTCAATCATGAAAATGGCCAAAGGGTTGGACACAGGACCGGTTTTGGCCATGGTGCAAACCTCTATTTTACCAGATGACCGTACCACAAGTCTGCATGACCGTTTGGCGCAGATGGGGGCCGATGTGATGGTTGCAACTTTGGGGGCCTTGGGGTCGTTACAGGCCAAAGACCAACCAGAAATGGGCATTACGTATGCCCATAAGATCGACAAATCCGAAGCCCGTATTGATTGGAGTGCCCCTTGCGACGTGGTTGATCGCCAAATTCGTGCCCTGTCGCCATTTCCTGGTGCTTGGTGTGAGATGGCCGGCGAGCGTGTTAAGCTATTACATAGCCGCGCCTTGCCCAATCTATCTGGGGTGGCGGGCCAAATTTTAGAGGGCCAGGTTTTAAGAGGGTTAATAATCGCCTGTGGCACGGGTGCGCTTGAGGTTTTGCAAGCGCAGCGCCCCGGTAAAAAGGCAAGCAAGATCCAAGACTTTTTACGCGGCTTCATTCTGCCGGATCACGTGCTTTAGCGTAACCTAATTTCTTAATCGCGCTTTTAAGGTCTAGTATTTTTTTTTGCGCCTTGTCTCATAAAAGAGCGTCTGGCCATGTGGCAAATAAAAGCTCTGCTGTGTCAGCGGCCTTTCGCTTGTCCCAACCCTTGAGGCCAGGGCGTCAATGACCGCCGCTTGCCATTGCGCTGCCTTTTCGCGCAACCGCGCGTCACTAAAATCGCGCACCAGTTCATGGCGCTGAGCCCTTGGCCTGTGTCAGGGCTGCTTGCATTTGATCCTATGCGTTCCAGGCGACCAGCAAGGATCATCGCCGCTAACGTCCGAAAATACGACATGAGTGTGGAGGGGGTCAAACCCTTGCGGCGCAATGGACAACGGCTTTATAGCTGCCCTCATCCAAAAGGAGGCGTACTGCCTAAAGGACACTTTAATCTGATATGAATTTTAATTAGGGGCATTTATCACTTTACAAAACATTCGTGGCTTAGGTCTTGGGTTTGAACGGCGCCATTCCCGCACGGGCCAGTTCGTCGGCTTTTTCATTTTCGGCATGGCCTGCGTGGCCCTTGATCCAACGCCATTCGACTTGATGGGTGGTGGTTAATAAGTCAAGCCTCTGCCAAAGGTCAATATTCTTGACCGCCGACCCCGAGGCAGTGCGCCAGCCTTTGCGCTTCCAGCTTGAAATCCATTCTGAGATGCCATTTTTGACATAGGCGCTATCCGTGATGATCACGAGGTTTGAGGGTTTTTGTAACGCCTCAAGCGCCGAGATAGCGGCTATCAACTCCATCCTGTTGTTTGTTGTATCGGGCTCGCCGCCGCAAAGCTTACGCTCTTTCACCACGGTGGAGCCTATGCGCGCCTGCATTAAAACCCCCCAACCGCCAGGCCCAGGATTGCCAGAGCAGGCACCGTCAGTGAAGGCGTATAGTTCCGTCATATTAAGCTTTCTAAATAGGGAGTAAAGATCTGATAAGCGTAGGCCTATCGCAGATGAAAAGCGCACTCACGACAAGTGCCGTCAAAATCAGGCGTAAACGCATCCACCATACGGGCGCAAGCCCTTGTGACCAAAACCAAAAATCTAAAATTAAAAGGCCGCCAAAACCGTAGATCAGACTTATAAAGCTCATATTTTGGGGTGTGGTGGCGATGAAAAAGCCCCAAAGCGCTGGCAATACTGACAGAATATAACCCCAAGGGCGGGCAGTTTTCGTGGCAAAGCCCCATAAGGCGCCCGCCATGAAACATAAGATTACCAACCCATAAATTTGGGCTATATTATCTGCAGCACCCCAGTAAGGGCGAACGATGTCAAAGTCAGGCCAAACCATCACAAGGGCGCAGTAGACAAATGGTAAAAGGCCCATCAGACTTAGAAAAAGCGCGCCGGGTGGGATCATGTCCCAACCCTTAGAATGCGCGGCACTTTAAACTCAACCGCCTCTCGGGTGGTTTCGGCCAGCTCGACTATGGTGGTGAAGCGCTCTTCAAAGGCGGCTATAACCTCATTGACCAATATTTCAGGAGCCGATGCGCCTGCGGTAATGCCAACTGCTCCAATGCCTTCGAGCGCGCGCCAGTCGATGTCGGTGGCGCGTTGCACAAGTTGCGCATAAGCGCAGCCCGCCGCGCGGCCCACTTCGACCAATCTTTGACTGTTAGAAGAGTTTGGTGCGCCAATCACCAAAAGTGCGTCAATCTTACCAGCAATCGCTTTTACCGAGGCTTGACGGTTTGTGGTCGCATAGCAAATATCTTCTTTATGTGGCCCTTTGATGGCGGGGAAGCGCTGTTTTAACGCTGCGACTATAGCCTTTGTGTCGTCAACCGACAAAGTTGTTTGGGTGATATAAGCCAAAGACTGGGCGTCTGTGACGCGCAGGTTGGCCACGTCCGATTCGGTTTCCACTAAAAGTATCGCACCTTCGGGTAATTGGCCCATTGTGCCGATGGTTTCAGGGTGGCCCGCGTGACCTATCATAATCATTTGCAAGCCGGCGTCGTAGTGACGTTCGGCTTCGATATGCACTTTGCTGACCAAGGGGCAGGTGGCGTCTACATAAACCATATTGCGCGCCTGGGCGGCGGCAGGCACGGCTTTTGGAACACCATGGGCGGAAAAGATCACGGGGCGGTTTAGGGGTACATCGTCAAGATCTTCGACGAAAACTGCCCCCAACGCGCGCAGACCATCGACCACGAATTTATTATGCACTATTTCATGGCGCACAAATACAGGCGCGCCCCATTTTTCAAGTGCAAGCTCGACAATTTTGATGGCTCGATCTACGCCTGCGCAAAATCCACGCGGCGCGGCTAGGTAAAGTGTAAGGGGCGGTTTGTTCATATAACCTCGCTTAAAACACTTTAGAATTAGGGGCGGCTGCACGCAAGGTCTAGTGTTAGTTCATGTTTCATGGGTGGATTTTCCTACTTGATCGTTTTTGCCTCGGCGCGGTGGGCGAGGGGCCAAACCGCTTACTTCATTAAGAAAAATGAAACTATATGCTTGACGGCGCGAATCATCACCGGTTGACTGCGAGTTGTTAACACAACCTAGATCCGCAAGCCCTTGGCGTTACATGCTGTCAAATAACGGTCGGAAATCACGGCATGTTAAATATGGTGGGCAGCTCCATGGCATTCACTGTCAGATCAATATCCATATTCCCTTTGACCTTGCCGCGCCATTGTATGCAGGTATTTTAATTCGCGACCTTGGTGATAAGGGAACTGCCATTATAATTGAGTCGATAAATCAAGGGACGCAACGAAGCATATTAGTCATTCTCATGTGTAGTTTTAAGGCATGAAGGCATGCAAAAACTGGCTAAAGCGCGTGTGCTTTTATGGCGGTTTCCCTTCTAGCCAATATCCAAAATTAGCAAATCATAAGTTGGATTTGTCGATATAAATTCCAAAAAATTGTCTTTGTAAAACATGTTGCTCTTCCCAAGGTCCGCACTTAACTGATATTACAATTGCAATTAAATGCTGTGTAAATAGCTGAAGCTTGAATAGTGAATTAAAGTGAACATAATGACAATATCATCTGGCCAAATGACAAAAGACGTATCTGAGAGCCCTCATGCTCTAGTTGCATTTGGCGCCAATTTGCCATTCCAAAATCAGCAACCTTTAGAAACCATCAAGGCGGCAATTGCGCATTTTTCCTTCGAAAACATAACGGTTTTGGCATGTAGCGCCTTCTATAGGACGCCGTGTTTTCCCAGTGGTGCTGGCCCGGACTATATCAATGGTTGTGTAAAGCTTGAAATGAAAATGGAAAGTACCGCAGCGTCAATTTTGGAAACTCTGCATAGAATTGAGGCAAATTTCGGTCGTCAGCGCGATCAACGCTGGGGGGGGCGGAGTTTGGACTTAGACTTGCTGGCCTTGGGTGATCAGATTTTGCCAGACCTTGACTGCTATCTTTGTTGGCAAGATCTCACGCTTCATCAACAAAAAATCACCGCCCCAAGCGAGCTTATTTTGCCCCATCCACGCTTACACGAACGTTCATTTGTCTTGGTGCCGCTTGCAGATATCGCGCCAGACTGGCGCCACCCCGTGCGCAAACGGTCTGTAGTGCAGATGCTTGGCGATCTCTTACCAGCCGAAGTTGGTGCAGTTTTGGCAGGAAAACTGATAGATTAATTGTAATTTTTTCCTATAATTGCCTTGTCAATCTCGATTTGCGCGCTTAGTAAGACCTTTTATATCCCCGATCTAGATTGGAGTGACCATGGCCCGCGTGACGGTTGAAGACTGCGTAGATAAAGTGCCAAATCGTTTTGAATTGGTGTTGCTTGCTGCGCATCGTGCGCGTGAAATTACTGCCGGTTCTGCGGCGACAGTTGATCGCGACAATGACAAAAATCCAGTGGTAAGTTTGCGTGAAATTGCGGATGAAACGCAATTAGCAGATGCGCTGCGTGAACGAATGATCGAAAGCTATCAAACTCAAATTGAGGTGGATGAGCCTGAAGAAGATCAAATGTCGAGGTTGATGGGCGCGGATGCTGACCAACCGGCACAAGACGATATGTCGGAAGAAAAACTTCTGCGGGCCTTGATGGAAGCACAAGGGGGAAATTAAGCCTGCTTGCGGTTTTTTTGAACCATTATTTAAAAGGGTGATCCGGCGATGATCGACGTCGAAGACCTGATCGCCCTAATTCAAAATTACAATCCACGCTCGAACAGCGATAATATTCGAAAGGCTTATGCCTACGGGAAAAAAATGCATGAGGGGCAAGTACGCCAATCTGGTGATCCCTATTTTTCCCACCCTATCGCCGTTGCCGCCATTTTGACTGAACAGCGCCTTGATGACGCTACTTTGATCACTGCCTTGCTGCATGATACTATCGAAGACACGAAATCCACCTTTACTGAAGTATCGCAATTATTCGGCCCAGAAGTGGCTGATTTGGTCGATGGTGTTACGAAGCTGACCAATTTGCAACTGTCTTCTGCCCATTCGAAACAGGCTGAAAATTTCCGCAAACTCTTTATGGCTATGTCAAAAGATTTGCGAGTTATTTTGGTGAAATTGGCCGATCGGTTGCATAATATGCGTACCATCAAAAGCATGAAGCAAGAAAAACAGCATCAAAAAGCCCGCGAAACGATGGAAATATTCGCCCCCCTTGCTGGTCGCATGGGGATGCAATGGATGCGCGACGAGCTGGAAGATCTGGCGTTCCGCGTTCTAAACCCTGAAGCGCGCGGCTCAATTATTCGCCGTTTTATTACCTTACAGCGCGAAGCGGGGGATGTTGTCCAAAAAATAAACGCTGATATTCGCACCGAACTTGACGCGGTCTCGTTGGAAGCGGACGTATATGGCCGGGCCAAAAAACCCTATTCTGTATGGCGCAAAATGCAAGAAAAGGATCTGACCTTTTCTCGCCTATCTGACATTTACGGTTTTCGCGTAATTTGTAATTCAGACGCAGATTGCTATCGTATTTTGGGCGTGATCCATCAAAGGTGGCGGGCAGTGCCAGGACGTTTTAAAGATTATATTAGCCAACCCAAATCCAACGGTTACCGCTCGATCCACACCACTGTTTCGGGGCGCGATGGTAAGCGGGTTGAGGTGCAGATCCGTACCCGACAAATGCATGAGGTAGCTGAAGCAGGGGTAGCGGCCCATTGGTCTTACCGAGAGGGGGTCTTGGGTAAAAATCCATTTGCCGTTGATCCCACCAAATGGATCGCCAGCATGACCGAACGACTGGAAGAAGATGATCACGACGCGTTTCTTGAAAATGTTAAACTGGAAATGTTTACCGATCAGGTCTTTTGCTTTACCCCTAAGGGCGATGTCTTGCAGCTGCCTCGTGGTGCAACGCCACTTGATTTTGCCTATGCGATTCATACGCGTATAGGTGGCTCTTGCGTGTCTGCTAAAATTGATGGTTTGCGCGTGCCGCTTTGGACCCGGATCAAAAATGGCCAGTCGGTTGAAATTATCACCGCTGAGGGGCAAAGACCACAATCCTCGTGGGTTGATATTGTCGTCACGGGGCGCGCCAAGGCGGCCATTCGGCGCTCGTTGCGCGAAGAAGATCGTAGCCGTTTTGTAATATTGGGAAGAGAGCTGGCACTCGCCGCTTTTGACCATGTAGGTCGACCCGCTACCGATAAAGCGCTGCGCACCGCCGCAAAAATGCTTGGCCTTGCGGATGAGACCGAGCTTTTGGCGCAGTTGGGCAGTGCTGAACTGATGGCGCGGCGCGTGGTCAGTACGCTTTATCCTGAATTATCTTTGGCGGATCCTGAGGTGGCTGATAATACGCGCCCGATCTTAGGTCTGGCACCTGATCAGATAGTCAATCGACCAAAATGTTGCCAAGCTGTTCCTGGAGAACGTATTGTTGGTATCACCTACCGTGGTAAAGGGGTGGTGGTGCACACAATCGATTGCCCCGCCTTGCAAGAGTTTGAGCAACAGCCCAACCGGTGGATCGATCTGAATTGGGAACCAGGGCGCCATGCGCCAGTGCATACCGTCACTTTAGAAATCACTATCGCCAATGATGCAGGCGTCTTGGGCCGCATTTGCACCTTGATCGGGGTGCAAAAGTCCAACATCTCGAATCTTGTTTTTGCTGATCGCAAACCAGATTTTTATCGATTGTTAATTGATGTTGATTTACGAGATGTTGAACATCTCCACACGGTTATGACAGTCCTTAAAGCTGAAATTGATGTCGCGCATATCGGCCGCTACCGTGACGTCAGGCTTAAACCCAAATCGATTGAGGCTGAGCTGTGATTTTTAAGCGCCGTGAGAAACGCACCGTCCCAAACTTATTGCGCTCGTTGCTTTTCCCGCGTGGTGGCTTTCGACGGGCGGGTCAATATGTGTTGCATCGGATGCGCCGTTTACCCGACAATCCGCACCGCATCGCGCGCGGGATTTTTGCGGGAACGTTTATATCTTTCACGCCGCTTTTTGGCTTACATATTTTTGGGGCAGCCTTGGTGGCTTGGCTCGTTCGTGGTAATATTTTGGCAGCTCTGTTGGCCAGCTTACTAGGCAATCCGTTGACCTTCCCGATCATTGCTATCTTTGCGCTTAAGTTTGGCCATTTGATGCTGGGCATGGAGGTAGCGCTTGATATCCATACGGTCACATCAGCATTCGTAAATGCGTGGGGTGAACTTTGGTATAATTTCAAAACCCTTTTCACCCCCGCCCAAAGCCATTGGGACAATCTTCGGAACTTTTTTAAAACCATCTTTTGGCCGTATTGCGCAGGCGGTGTTATTTTAGGGCTGATTGCAGGTACCATCATGCATTATGTGACCTTGCCCTTTATAATTGCGTATCAAAAAGTGCGGGCTGCGAAATTTAAAGATAGGATGTCCAAGAGCCGTTTTCTTAAAGCGCCATTGGCCGCCATGGATAAAAGACGCTTGGCAAAAGCGATGAAAAAAATACATCTTTCAGAAAAATAATGACCTCTATACTAAAAGCGGTCAGGTGTGCCCTTAAAAGGAGCTGATATGAAGGTCTTAAATAAGCTACGTTTGGGCGTGAATATTGACCATATCGCAACGCTGCGCAATGCGCGTGGCACTGCTTGGCCAGACCCTTTGCGTGCGGCCCTTTTGGCGGAAGCGGCGGGGGCTGACGGCATCACTGCGCATTTACGAGAAGATCGCCGTCATATTCAAGACGCCGATATGGATGCGCTTTGTGCAGGCATTGGGCTGCCGTTAAATTTTGAATGTGCCCCAACAGATCAAATGGCTGAAATGGCCTTGCGCCTCAAGCCGCATGCGATTTGCCTTGTGCCCGAAAAGCGAGAAGAGCGTACGACTGAAGGCGGGCTTGATGTGGCGACTGACGAAACGCGTTTGGCGCATTATATTGCACCGCTGTCTGCGGCGGGATGCCGCGTGTCGCTGTTCATTGGTCATGATGAAAACCAAATTCGTGCCGCAGCGCGAATCGGGGCTGTAGTGGTCGAATTGCACACAGGACATTACTCAGACCTTCATGCCGAAGGCTCCCTGGCTCAAGCCGAAGTCGAACTTGACGGGCTGCGCAAAGGGGCGGCATTAGCGCAGTCTTTAGGGTTGGAAGTTCATGCAGGCCACGGGCTGACCTTTGAAAATGTGACCCCCATTGCAGCTATTCCCGAAATAACCGAACTGAATGTCGGACATTTTTTAATTGGTGAGGCGGTGTTTCTAGGTCTTGGGAACGCCATCGAGGAGATGCGCCGTCTGATGGATATGGCGCGCGCATGATTTTGGGAATCGGGTCTGACCTGGTTAATATTGAGCGCATCGCGACTACATTGGCCCGCTTCGGCGATCGATTTAAGACTCGCGTTTTTACTTCTGAGGAACAGAATCGCGCAGAACAACGCCCACATTTTGCGGCGACCTTTGCCAAGCGCTGGGCCGCGAAAGAGGCCTGCTCAAAGGCACTGGGTACGGGGCTGCGCATGGGGATTTCTTGGAAAGATATGGCGGTAACTAACCTGCCATCTGGCCAGCCCGTCATGCATCTGACAGGCTGGGCTGCGACCTGTTTAAAGCAAATGACCCCGCCCGGATATGAGGCGGTGGTGCATGTGACCTTGACTGACGATCATCCTTGGGCGCAGGCATTCGTGGTGATAGAAGCACGCGAGTTGCGCGTTGTAACTTGACACGAGCGCTGGGGCCGCGCATTTTCCCCTAAATTTAATGAGGCACGAATATGGCCAGTTACTCTAAATCTGACGGTGGGTTTGTCGAAACCGTTAAAACTGTTTTTTACGCGCTGGTGATTGCCGGCCTGTTTCGCACATTATTATTCCAACCCTTTTGGATCCCTTCGGGTTCGATGAAAGACACTTTGTTAATTGGGGACTTTTTGTTCGTAAATAAAATGGCGTACGGATATTCGCGATATTCTTGTCCCTTTTCGGCTTGCCCGATTGCGGGACGCATTCTCGCGTCCGAGCCCGAGCGCGGTGACGTGGCGGTGTTTCGCCATCCGGTGAATGGGTCTGATTTCATTAAACGACTGATCGGCTTGCCTGGTGATAGGGTTCAAATCAAACATGGTATGGTTTATATCAATGAACGTGAAGTGCCCCAAACCCCTAACGGCACCTTTCAAGAAGTGAACCTGCCCCAAGGGCCGATGGGTAATCGCCCACGTTGCCAAAATAGCCCAGTGGGTGAAGGGGGTATGTGCCAAAAGACGCGTTATTTGGAAAGATTGCCGAACGGGCGTGTGTATTCTGTGCTCAATATCGAGGTTGACAGCTATTCTGACATGACCGATGTCTTTACCGTTCCCGCAGGACATTATTTCTTTATGGGCGACAACCGCGACAACAGCCAAGACAGCCGCTTTTCGCAGTCAGTGGGCGGCGTCGGTTTTGTTTCGGCAGAATTTTTGGTCGGCCGGGCCGATCGAATCATGTTTTCATCAGCGGGTAAATCACTTTTTTACTTTTGGACGTGGCGGCTTGATCGCTTCTTTAAGGCGGTTGAGTGAAGATATCTGCTGACCTTACGGCATTTGCTCAGCGGTTGGGGCATCCTTACCGTGACCCCGAACTTTTGGTGCGAGCGCTGACCCATGCTTCGATTTCTTCAAGTACACGGCAATCTAATGAACGGCTTGAATTTTTGGGCGACCGCGTGTTGGCGCTGACCATGGCGCAGGCTTTGTTCATGGGTGATCGCGGTGCGGCCGAGGGACAGCTGGCCCCGCGTTTCAATGCGCTGGTGCGCCAAGAAACGTGTGCAGATGTAGCGCGCGAAATTGGTTTGGGGGATGTGCTTAAGTTAGGGCGCTCAGAAACAATGTCTGGGGGGCGCCGCAAAGAGGCGTTGTTGGGCGATGCGATGGAAGCGCTGATTGCTTCGATCTTTTTGGATGCGGGTTTTGAAACTGCTCAACAGGTTGTGCTGCGGCTTTGGGGAGCACGGATCGCAAATGTTGATCTTGATGCGCGTGACGCAAAAACCGCCCTCCAAGAATGGGCGCAAGCGCGCGGCTATACGACACCAACCTATGCCGAGTTAAACCGCGATGGGCCCGACCATCAGCCCAATTTTACGGTTGAGGTTAGGCTACAAAACAACGAAGTTGCCGAAGGGCGTGCAGGAACAAAGCGGCAGGCAGAACAATCTGCCGCCAAGGCGCTTTTGGCGCGATTGGAGAACCAAAGTGATTGATGAAATGCCCGCCCAAACCGAACGTGCGATTGGAGGCGATGGCGACACGCGCGCTGGCTTTGTAGCCCTGATAGGTGAGCCGAATGCGGGAAAGTCGACCTTGCTTAACAAAATGGTCGGGGCCAAAGTCTCAATTGTGACCCATAAGGTTCAAACCACCCGCGCGCGCATTCGCGGTGTATGTATGGAAGGGGTCGCGCAAATTGTGTTTGTTGACACGCCGGGCCTGTTTCAACCGCGCCGCCGCCTTGATCGTGCTATGGTCGCGGCCGCTTGGGGAGGGGCCGCGGATGCGGACATCGTTGTACTTATGGTCGAGGCGCACCGCGGCATGACCAACGGTGTCACCGCCATTATCGATGCGATGCGCGACCGCATACCGCGCGGTCAGCAAGTGGCTTTGGCAATCAATAAGATTGACCGTGTGAAAGCCGAAGTTCTGTTGGCTCTTGCTTTAAAACTGAATGAGGCTTTCCACTTTGCCGAGACTTTTATGATTTCGGCAGAACGAGGCCATGGGGTTGATAAGCTGAAGTCTTGGCTAGGCGTGCAATTGCCCGTGGGCCCTTGGTTTTACCCCGAAGATCAAGTGGCTGACCTGCCGATGCGGATGATTGCCTCAGAAATTACCCGCGAAAAGCTGACCCTTCGGTTGCATGAAGAGCTACCCTATCAGTTGACGGTCGAGACGGAAAACTGGGAAGATCGCGCCGATGGGTCGGTACGTATTGACCAATTGATCTATGTGATGCGCGATGGTCACAAGGGCATCGTCTTGGGCAATAAGGGTGAAACGGTCAAGGCTATCGGCCAAGCGGCACGGCTCGAGCTTGTCGAATTTCTAGATCGCCCTGTGCATTTGTTCTTACAAGTCAAAGTGCGGCCAAATTGGCTTGAGGAGCCAGAGCGCTATACCGAAATGGGTCTTGATTATAAAGACGGAAACTAAGGGCTAGGCCTTTGAAGGATCTGCGGCGATGACACCCAGATTAACGGCGGAATTTTGGATCTCGGCCTATTTGGCGCGGTTACGTTTGGCGGATATCATGGCCTATCTGGTCAAGCGCGGGGATGCACAAGCGGGAGCGGTGTTGGTCAAACTCTCGACCCTTGACGGGCAGGCCCAGCTTTTTCATCGTCGCTTTGATATGCTAAGTGGTACCCGCCTGTGGGAGGTTTTAACCCAAGGGCCGGAAGCGGAAATTGACGCGGCCGTGTCGCGCCAAAAGGCCCGTGATCCTGATTTGTGGGTGATCGAGGTCGAAGATCGTGCGGGGCGGAGCCTGTTGGATCAAGACGGACTAGCGTAAGGCTTGGATATGATGCTTGGCAATTTGGGGCAGTAGATGGATTGGCAAGACGAAGGAACGATTTTGTCTTGCAGGCCCCATGGCGAAAGCGCGGCTATTCTTGAGGTGTTCTGCAAAACGCATGGCCGTCATTTTGGCGTGGTGCGTGGTGGCGCCTCGCGCAAGATGGCAGCCAGTTTGCAAATTGGTAATCAGTTGTGCGTCGTTTGGCGCGCCCGTTTAGAAGATCATCTCGGCAGTTTTACGGTTGAGTCGTTGGAAAACCGTGCCCTCTTGATGGGGCAGGCCCTGACTTTGGCAGGGCTTAATGCGATTTGTGCGATGGTGCGCCTTTGTTTGGCCGAGCGCCAAGCCCAGCCCAACCTTTGGCAGGCCACGATGATTTTGCTGAAAATGCTAGAAAACGCACCAGATTGGCCCGTCAAGTACCTAAGGTGGGAGGCTAATTTACTGGAAGAAATCGGATTCGGTTTAGATTTGACGCGCTGCGCGGTGACGGGCAGCCGTGAAAACCTGCGTTTCATAAGCCCAAAGACAGGCCGTGCCGTCTCGCTGGAAGGGGCGGGGGCTTGGGTTGATCGGCTTTTGCCCTTGCCCAACTGCTTGCTTGGGCAAGGACCCGCGATGGCAGATGAATTGTTGCAAGGGTTGCAGGTGACTGGATTTTTCTTAGAAAAAGCCATTCAATCGCATGGCACTTTGACCACCTTGCCCGAGGCGCGTAATCGTTTGATCGCGCTTTTATCGCGTAGGGAAGAGGACGCTTGAGTTTTTTCATGGCCAATCTTACTAATTTTGCTTTTGCTATCTCGCTTTTGGTGGGGGCATTGGCGGGGCTGGTTAAAGGGGTCACAGGGTTTGCGATGCCTTTGATTATGATCAGTGCGCTTTCCTCATTTTTGACGCCCGATCTGGCTTTAGCGGGACTGATTTTGCCGACCTTGGTTACCAATTTTTCGCAAGCCTTTCGCCACGGCTTGTGGCCCGCCCTTGAAACCGCGCGGTTTTTTTGGCGGTTTTTAACGGCGGTGCTTGTGATGATCATGATCAGCGCGCAGTTCGTCCGCGTCATTCCGCAAGACTTTTTCTTTCTGCTGTTGGGTCTGCCGACTTCGATCTATGCGCTGGTGCTTTTGCTTGGAAAATCATTGGCCCTACCGCTGCGCCACCGAGGCCGCGCCGAATGGGCTTTGGGGTTGGTTGCAGGTTTTTATGGCGGGTTGGCAGGCGTTTGGGGTCCACCTTTGTTGGTTTATTTATTTTCGATCAATGCTGACAAAAAAATAGTGACACGCGTTCAAGGTGTGGTGTTTTTGCTGGGGGCTTTTGCGCTTCTCGGGGCACATTTGTACTCCGGCATTTTAAACCTTGTGACGATGCCCTTTTCGGCGGCACTGTGCGTGCCGGCTTTGGCTGGCATGGCGTTGGGGTTTCGACTGCAAGATTGGCTTTCGGAACTGACTTTCAATCGGCTAGTTCAAGCCATGTTGCTGGTGGCAGGTCTGAATTTGATGCGCCGCGCGCTAGAGGGTTTTTTCTAGCGCGCGGCAAAGCCTTAGGAAATCGCGGCTAATTTGACGTCTTCATCGACATGGGGCAGATATTGGGCGAAGTTTTCGCTAAACATGCTAGTCAATTTTCGCGCCTGTGCATCATAAGCACTTGGGTCTGCCCAAGTTGAGCGCGGGTCAAGCAAGCCGGCATCAATGCCAAGCACGGCTTGAGGCACTTCAAATCCGAAGTTCGGATCCTTCTTGAAGCTGCCTGCATTTAGCGCTCCCGTAAGCGCCGCGGTCAGCAAAGCGCGTGTGGCTTTGATGGGCATACGAGACCCTTGGCCAAAGGCGCCGCCCGTCCAGCCTGTATTCACAAGCCAGCATTGCGCGCCCGTTTTGGCGATATAATCTCGCAATAATTTACCATAAACTTCGGGACGGCGCGGCATGAAGGGCGCACCAAAACATGTTGAGAATGTGGGCTGAGGTTCGGTGATCCCACGCTCGGTGCCAGCAACCTTTGAGGTAAAACCCGACAAAAAGTGATACATGGCTTGGGCGGGCGACAGTTTCGCAATGGGGGGAAAAACGCCAAACGCATCACAGGTCAGCATGATAATATTGCGCGGTGTGCCACCACAACCTGTTGATGAGGCGTTTGAGATCGCCTCAAGCGGATAGGCACAGCGCATGTTCGCGGTCAGACTGTCATCTGCGAAATCAAGTTTCAGCGTTTCAGGGTCAAAAACCATATTCTCGATCACGGTACCAAAACGAGTGGTGGTTGCAAAAATTTCTGGCTCGGCTTCTTGGGACAGATGGATGGTTTTTGCGTAGCAGCCGCCCTCAAAGTTAAAGGTGCCCTGGGGTGACCAGCCATGTTCATCATCGCCCAGCAATGTTCTATTCGGATCAGCAGATAAAGTGGTTTTGCCCGTGCCTGAAAGGCCAAAGAAAACGGCGACATCATCAGGGTTGTCTGTGGCATGATTGGCCGAGCAATGCATCGGCATCACGCCTTTTGAGGGCATTAAATAGTTTAGCAGTGTAAAGACCGATTTTTTATTCTCACCGGCGTAGGCGGTGTTGCCAATTAAGATCACCTTCTCGTCGAAATTCATAGCAATAACGGTTTGAGAGCGGCAGCCGTGGCGGGCTGGGTCGGCTTTGAAGGTCGGGCAGTTGATGACAGTCCATTCGGGGACAAAGCTTTCCAGCTCGTCGCGGGCAGGTCGGCGCAACATATGGCGAATGAAGAGACCATGCCAAGCCAGCTCATTGACCAAACGCACATTCAAACGATACGCAGGATCAGCGCCTGCAAACAGGTCTTGCACGAAATAATCTTTCCCCTGCATATGGGCCAACATATCCGCGCGCAATGTAGCAAAAGCGTCGGCAGTCATGGGGGCATTATTTTCCCACCAAATCGAGTCTTCGGTGTTTTTTGAACGCACAATGAATTTGTCTTTTGGAGAACGGCCCGTAAATTGGCCCGTGGTGGCAAGAAACGTACCGCCAAGTCCAAGTTTTCCTTCATTGCGGCTGATGGCCTGTTCGATCAACGCAGGTTCTATCTGGTTATAATAGACCGTTCCCAAACTTTGGATGCCTTGATCTTCTAAACGAAGTCTGGGGTTTACTGTTCCATGCGTCATATCAATCTCCAAGCCGATGTACGGCATTTGCCAAAATTGGGGGGCAGCCCATCAAGGGGACTGCATAAAGCTAGACTGTCCCAATGCTTTAACATGATGGTTTTATGTCAGAAAAGGCTTGATTTAACTTGTTAGCGCAATCAAATCAAATGTTAGCGCAATCATTTTTGCCGTCGCTTAACTCAGGAAGCAATTTCCGATTTGGGTGTAAGTAAATTGTAAAATTGGAAGGAACTATTTGGCGAGAATGTCGGTTGGTTCTTCGGATACAATTGGCGAGGCTTAAAATAATTTTAAAAAGTGTAGTGTTGGGCGGTATTTATGGCGCTTATTTCTTTGATTGATGGCGTTTGGACTATTTTAACTTCCGTATCCATCACGCTTGAGGCCGAAGAGTTTAAGGTTGAAACCTAAAACAGCGGGCAATCGGCGCTAGACGCCAGTGACCCTCACATGTCAGATCAGGCGCTCTTTAACATTAGAATGCCGCGTATAGATGGTGTGGATCACTTGCGAAGATTGCGTTAATAATCGGCCATTCTTGTTATTTTTTCAACCTAAAAAGACTGAAAATATCTCACCAAAACCTTTTCGCAGCGCCCAGTCTAAGATCTTGGCAATCACTTAGAATTGAGTCTGGCGATTTAGCGTTAAATCGTCGACGTATATAATAGTGTGAATTGGGCTGAAACTGTCAAAGCTCCAAATGACTTGACCCAAGAGGCGCTTAGGGCCAAATTTGTCGTGTGATTGCAGATAATATAGGCGTTCTGGGAAATGATGCAAGACACTGTAAGGCTACACGCGACGACAGTCAGCTATGAAGGCCGTGCCCTAGTGATTAAGGGCCCCTCGGGGTCTGGGAAGAGCAGTCTGGCGCTGGCTCTAATGGCGCTGGGTGCCGAGCTTGTGGCTGACGATCAAACAGTTTTGACGCGCGATCAGGGCTATTTGCGCCCCAGTTGTCCGCACGCGCTGATAGGGATGATCGAAGCGCGCGGTATTGGAATTCTGCGCGCTGACATGGCTTTGGGTCCCGTTGCTGTCGATTTGGTCTTGGATTTAGGTCAGCGCGCCACTGAACGCTTGCCACATATGCAAAATATTTTGCTCTGCGGCATAGATTTTCCACTTTTATCAGGCCATGATGACCCATACTTTATGGCAAGAGTTTTTCATGCCTTGAAATTCGGCTTTGCAAATCTATGAAAGTGCCTAAGTGACCGACATACTCTCTACCCACTTGGATCATGAGCTTTATTTGGTGACGGGCCCTTCAGGCGCGGGGCGCTCTACGGCGGTGCATGCGCTTGAAGATTTGGGATGCGAGATTATTGATAATCTGCCTTTATCCTTTGTGCCCAAGCTTATAGAAGGGATGCCTTTGGGGCGGCCCATTGCGTTGGGGCTTGATGTGCGCAATCGTGATTTCAGCGCGATAACTCTGGTCGAACTTATTGATCAATTGACCTTAAGTCCCGCGGTAGTTTTGCGGGTGATTTATTTAGATTGCGACGTGACCGAGCTTTTGCGCCGCTTCTCTGAAACTCGTAGGCGTCATCCATTGGCGAAAAATACCGCGCCAATCGAGGCGATTGAGCATGAAATAGACCTTTTGGCTCCGATAAAGGTGCGCGCAGATTTTATTATTGATACGTCGGAGATGAACCCGCATGATCTAAAGTCAGAACTGACACATCTGTTCGCGCCAAACGGTGAGCAGGGACTTTTAAGGGTATCCGTCCAGTCTTTTTCTTATAAGCGCGGCGTGCCGCGCGGTTTGGATATGATTTTCGATTGCCGCTTTTTACAAAATCCGCATTGGAATTCTGCCCTACGCAGCAAAGACGGGCGCCATGCGCAGGTTGCGGCCTATGTGACGGCTGATCCGAATTATGCGAAATTTTTTGAAAAGCTTTTTGATTTTTTGCAATTTATCTTGCCAGCACAGCTGGAAGAGGGCAAATCCCATGTCTCGATTGGCTTTGGCTGCACAGGGGGGCAGCATCGATCGGTTGCTATTGGAGAAATTTTTTCAGATGCGCTTGCACAGCATGGCTGGCAGGTGTCAATAAGACATCGAGAGCTTGAGTGCAAAGGGGCCGTCTGCGCCCTGTATGGAATGGGTGATCCGAAGTGATCGGAATCGTAATTGTGGCACATGGCGGCTTGGCCCAGGAATATCTTTTCGCTGTTGAGCATATCGTAGGAAAACAGCTTGCGATCATGGCCATAGCGATCGACGATAATTGTAACCGCGCTGAAAAAGAAGCGGAAATCTGCGCTGCTGCTGACAGTGTTGATGGCGGAGACGGGGTGGTTGTAGTTACAGATATGTTTGGTGGCTCGCCTTCTAATTTGTCCCTTCTGGCCTGTTCGGCCAAGCAGCGGCGCATTGTTTACGGGGCGAATTTGCCAATGCTGATTAAGCTGGTGAAAAGCCGAAATCTGGATCTTCCTGAGGCCGTGGCTCTGGCCTTGGATGCAGCACGGAAATATATAAATGCGATTAATGTTAGTGAAAGTATTGGGTAATAATGATCCTTCAATCCCTTATAATTAAGAATGAAAAAGGGCTCCATGCTCGTGCGTCGGCAAAATTTGTTGATACAGTTGAGTCTTTTAACGCCTCAGCGCTGGTGCGCAAAGACGGTATTGAAGTTTCCGGAGACTCGATTATGGGTCTTTTGATGTTGGCAGCAAGCCGTGGAACCGCTATTGAGGTTGAGACTAAGGGGCAAGATGCGCTGGCGTTGGGGCAAGCCTTGGCAGCTTTGATAGAAGATTTTTTTGGTGAAGCATTTTAATTATTATGAATGGGCGGATGGATCTTGTTAGAGCAACGTCAGGTGACAGAAGCTAGGAGCATAAAGAACCACGCTGATCATAAATATGATAAGCGCAGGCTCTCTTATGCAGGCACCTTTAAAAACCCGTTCAAAGTTTTGGCCATCCGCACGATTGAGTGGTTGACTGCAAAAGTCGCGCTTTTGCGCCTTATTCGTCGGTTCGAAGATTCGGGGGCACCCATTGGGGCTCCTTTTTGGGGTAAGGCACTGACCTTTATGGGCATTGAAATCCAAACCCCCTTGTCTGAGATTTTGAATATCCCCAAAACGGGCGCAGTTGTGATCGTATCAAATCATCCTCATGGGCTGGTTGATGGGATGATATTGGCCGAGCTTGTCTGTCGGGTGCGGTCGGATTTTCGAATTTTGACGCGCTCATTATTGACGGGCATTCCTGAAATCGCTGAATTTATGATCCCTGTACCCTTTCCGCATGAAGATAATTCACGGCAATTGGGGTTAGAGATGCGCAATGAAACTATGCAGCATCTGAAAAATGGCGGCGTGATTATTTTGTTTCCGGCGGGAAAAGTGGCGGCGTCTGAAGGGTTTTTTGGCCCTGCGATCGAAGCTGATTGGAACCCTTTTAGCCATAAAATGATTATGCGCTCCGGGGCGACGGTGGTGCCTGTTTGTTTTACGGGACAAAATACCCGTCTTTATTTGATTGCCAACAAATTGTCGGCCACCTTGCGCCAAGGGCTTTTGTTGCATGAAATTCGCAAGGCTTTGTTTAAGCCACAGCGCCCCTTTGTGGGGGCCGCTCTAAGCCCAGAAGAGATGAAAAAATGGTCAGATGATCCGCGCGGCTTTTTGAAGTGGCTGCGTGATCATACTTTGTCGCTGCCCCATTCAAGCCAAAAATAAGTAAGGTTTAGCGGGTTGGAATGGGCTTGATTCCCGAATAGTCGTAAAAGCCTTTTTTGGTTTTCCGGCCCAGCCAGCCTGCTTCTACATATTTTGTCAAAAGCGGGCAGGGGCGATATTTAGTATCGGCAAGCCCAGCGTGCAAAACATTCATAATCTCTAAGCAAGTATCAAGCCCGATGAAATCGGCTAATTCTAGCGGACCCATCGGATGGTTGGCACCGAGTTTCAACGCCTTATCAATTGATGTAACTGAGCCGACCCCTTCGTAAAGCGTGTAGACGGCCTCGTTGATCATAGGCAGCAAAATGCGGTTTACTATAAAGGCGGGGTAATCTTCTGCTGTGGCTGAGGTTTTGCCCAATCTTTCCACCACTGCCAGTAAAGTTTGATAGGTGGCATCATCGGTGGCTATGCCGCGAATAAGCTCGACCAGTTGCATGGCAGGCACGGGGTTCATAAAGTGAAAGCCCATGAATTTTTCGGGCCGATCGGTGCGCGCGGCCAGCCGAGTTATCGAAATGGACGAAGTGTTCGAGGTCAAAATCGTATGAGGGGCCAGATGGGGTGCCAAGGCCTCAAAAATGGCTTGTTTGACTGTTTCGCGTTCGGTCGCAGCTTCTATCACCAAATCACATTGCCCTACAAACTCCAGATCAAGGGCGGGCTTAATTAAGTCTAGAGCTGCTGATTTTTCTCCGGGGGTGGTTTTGCCTTTGGCAACTTGGCGTTCGATGTTGCGCTCAATCAGGCCCATGGCTTGATCCAATTGCTTTTGTCTGACGTCGTTTAAAACGACCTGAAAACCTGCCATCGCAAAGACCTGGGCAATGCCGCTGCCCATTTGCCCTGCACCAATCACACCAACGCTTTTTAAATTCATCACTGTCTCCGATATTTAGCCCATCTTATGGGCTTGTACAGGGCAGAGCAAGTCTGACCACATGCGGTGGCATGCACGGTGCCATTACCTTTTTTAAGACCCCTGCGCTTAAGGTTAGGGGGTGAGTTTAAAGGGTGTGCCATGAGTTTTGTATTTCAAAATGACGATTTAATTAATTATTACTTTGAGGTTGTGGCACCTCAAAAGCCGTAGTTTGGGGCCTGCGTCCATGGTTTTACTGGCCTAAAACTATTTTGAAATTATCAGATTCTTGTGAAGTGGTTCCTGCCCCGAGAGATCTACCTATCTCTGGTTTGGGCGTTGCCTTCGTAACCAATGGCAAGACCGCACTGCTGTTGAACGAAGATATCCATTAAACTGTTACCCTCGGGGTCGCCCCCGTTTTGTAAGATGTGTTGGAGTTTGGCGTTAAAAATGGAGGCCAAGTCACGCTTTGGTCACTTGGCCCTGCGCTCATAGTTTTTCAATCATCTCGGGAACGGCGCTAAAGAGATCGGCCACGAGACCATAATCGGCCACTTGGAAAATAGGGGCTTCTTCGTCTTTGTTGATCGCCACAATCACTTTACTGTCTTTCATGCCGGCTAAATGTTGAATAGCCCCGGAAATACCAACCGCGATGTAAAGGTCAGGGGCTACAACTTTGCCCGTCTGGCCCACTTGCCAATCATTGGGCGCATAGCCCGAATCAACTGCTGCGCGGCTTGCGCCGACTGCTGCACCCAAAGCGTCTGCCAGTTTTTCGATCAGCGCAAAGTCATCTTTTGATCCAACGCCGCGCCCGCCAGACACAACAATACCCGCCGAGATCAGCTCGGGGCGATCCGACGCTGCGACCCGATCAGCCACCCATGACGACAAGGTGCCAGAACCTGCTACAGCCAAGTTTTCAATCGCCGTTGCCGCACCATTTGGCGCCGCCTCGAATGAGGCGGTACGTACGGTGCCGATTTTCGTAGGGTCACTGGATTTCACCAATTGAATGGCGTTGCCCGCATATATTGGTCGCTCAAAACAGTCGGCATCGATGATGGCGGTGATGTCAGTGATGATCATCACATCCATCAAAGCCGCAACGCGCGGCAGAACGTTTTTGGCGCTGGCTGTCGCTGGGGCCAAGATATGGGAATAATGCGCAGCCAAGCTCACTAGCAAGTCCGCCATCGGTTCTGCCAAACCATTGGCATAGGCGGCATCATCCGCAACCAAGACCTTGGTCGCTCCGCTCAACTCAGCGGCAGCTTTTGCGGCATCGGCTACATTCGCGCCGGCAACCAAAATATGCACATCGCCCAATGATTTAACGGCCGTTAGGGTTTTGGCAGTGCTATCCGCACCCAAAATGCCGTTCACGACATCCGCAATCAACAAAACAGCCATTAAAGAACCCCCGCTTCATCTTTAAGTTTTTCGATCAGCTCTGCCACCGACCCCACTTTGACGCCCGCTTTTCGCCCTTGAGGTTCTGTAGTTTTTAAAATGCTAAGACGCGGTGTCACATCCACCCCGTACTCAGCGGCAGTTTTTTCATCAAGCTGCTTTTTCTTGGCCTTCATAATATTTGGAAGGCTGGCATAACGGGGTTCATTCAACCGCAGATCCACCGTCACAATGGTTGGCATTTGTACGCGAATGGTTTGCATGCCGCCGTCAATTTCACGGGTCACCACAGCATGATCGCCTTCGACAGCCAATTCCGACGCAAAGGTCGCTTGCGACCAACCCAGTAAAGCCGACAGCATTTGACCGGTTGCGTTCATGTCATTGTCGATGGCTTGTTTGCCACAGATTACAAGGCCTGGCCCCTCATCTTTGACAACGGCGGCCAGAAGTTTGGCCACGGCCAAAGGCTCGATATCGGTATGCACATCGTCGCAAGCCTCGATCAAGATGGCGCGGTCTGCCCCCATCGCCAAAGCGGTGCGCAGGGTTTCTTGCGATTGTTTGACGCCGATGGATACAACGATCACCTCATCGGCTTTGCCTGCTTCTTTTAGGCGGATCGCCTCTTCCACGGCAATTTCGTCGAAAGGGTTCATCGACATTTTGACATTGGCCAGATCAACGCCCGAACCGTCAGCCTTCACGCGGACTTTTACGTTATAATCGATTACGCGTTTGACAGGGACCAGCACCTTCATCTTTACGCTTCTCCTTCGTTATATATTATGCCCACCTTGGGGCTATTTCTCTTTGTTTAGTAGCTGAAAACGCGCGCAGAAAACAAGCCAAAACCGACTTTACGACGCGGTTACGCGCCTTGGATCTGTGGTCTTGTGAGGCCAGGCACCCATAAAACGTCAGACCGCCCATCGTCATTTGCGATGCGGCCTGCGACAAAAAACCAATCTGACAAACGGTTCAGATAGATCACCGCTTGTGGATTGATATCTTCTACTTGGGCCAATTCCACGGTCAAACGCTCTGCTCGGCGCGAGGTGGTGCGACACAGGTGCATGTGCGCAGCCAATGCACTGCCCCCCGGCAAAATAAAACTGCGCAAAGGTTCAAGGTCGGCGTTCATCACGTCGATTTCCGCCTCCAACCTTGCGACTTGGGCCGCGATGATGCGCAGCGGTGTATAGCCTGCTTCGGTGTCGCGGGCCATGTCGGGACGGCACAGATCAGCTCCCAAATCAAACAGGTCATTTTGAATCCGCTGCAGGGCGCTGTCCACCTGTCCCGTCGCGTGCAGGCGCGCCATACCCAAAGTCGCGTTAGTTTCGTCAACTGTGCCATAGGCGCTGACGCGCAAAGAATGTTTGGCCACGCGCACGCCATTTCCTAAAGCGGTTTCGCCCGCGTCACCTGTTTTCGTATAGATTTTTGATAAAACGACCATCAGTTCCCCCCGGAGCGTAGCCAAGCAAACAACACAATCAACAAGACCGCAAAAGCTTGCGCGCCAACACGGTAGCGCATAAGGCGGTTGGAATGTTTCAACGCAAAGTCCCCCCCCTTGCCAAAAGTGCCAATGCCAGCCATCAATATAACCAAAACCACCAAGACGCTGATCGTAACGATAATTGCAAACGGGTCAGATAACATCATGTGTTCCTTTATAATCCATTGCCCATGTAGCGCTTTGACAGGAAATTGCGATAGAAAAAACCAAAAGCACAAAAGTAGATGCAAGTGTCGGGTGGGTTTTAGCTTTTTTTAAGCAGCCAATCTAAGGCATTTGTCGTTAAAATGCGGCGTGCAACATTCATCAGATAGGTTGGGGTCGTGACAAAATACCGCGCTTTGGGGTTTGGGGCTTCTAGGGCATGGGCCAATTTTTTGCTGACGGCGCGTGCGGGTAGCTCAAACCTGTCGGGTCCTGTGTCACGATAAAGCCGTTCGTGCAGCGTTTCATATTGCTGGGCGCGGGCCGAATTTCTCCAATCGATCCATTTCTCAAAAGGGCCAATGGCATTCTGGCGAATTTTACTAGTGATCGGCCCCGGTTCTATCAAAATCACTTTGATTGGCGTGTCTGACATTTCGATGCGCAAAACGTCTGTCAGCCCTTCCAGCGCGAATTTACTGGCCACGTAGGCACCGCGCCATTTCATGGCCACCAGCCCCAACACGGATGAGCAATTGACAATCCGTCCAAAGCCCTGCGCGCGCATGATGGGGATCACCTGCCGCGTCAGATCATGATAGCCAAAAACATTGGTTTCAAAAACCGCACGCAGCCCTTCGCGTGGCAGATCTTCGGTGGCGCCCGGGCAGGCGAAGGCTCCGTTATTATAAAGCGCATCAAGGCGACCATTGCTGCGCTGTAGCACCTCGGCCAAGGCGGTGGTGATACTGTCCGGGTCTGCGTAATCAAGTACGAAACTGTCCAATCCTTCATCTCGAAGGCGGGCGCAATCGCTGTCTTGGCGGCAGGTGGCAAAGACGCGCCAGCCCCGTGCGGTCAAAAAATGCGCTGCATCATAGCCAATGCCAGATGAGCAGCCCGTGATGAGTACAGTTTTTTGGGGGGGCATAGTATATCCTTTAACTGGTTATTGGGCCAAATCCTTTTTGGTTTTGAAGCCTTGATCGGGACAATTTGATTTTTACCTCATTAATATGCAATTGGTTCTAGACCAAGTCTAAACGGCGCATTACACAACATACATGACCAAAATACCTGACAGCCCCAAGATAGGCTCTACGCTCGTCTCTGAATCGTTGCGCCATGCTATTGGTGACCGGTATCTGACGTACGCGCTTTCAACCATTATGCACCGCGCTTTGCCAGATGCGCGCGACGGACTGAAGCCTGTGCATCGGCGCATTCTTTATGCGATGCGCGAGTTGCGGCTGGCACCGACGGGAGGCTTTCGCAAGTCGGCCAAAATCTCGGGCGATGTGATGGGCAACTATCACCCGCATGGGGATGCCGCGATTTATGATGCGATGGCGCGTTTGGCGCAAGATTTCAATATGCGCTATCCGCTGGTTGATGGGCAGGGAAATTTTGGCAATATTGACGGCGATAATCCTGCTGCAGCGCGATATACCGAGGCTCGGTTGACGGCGATTGCTGAAAGCTTGATGGACGGCTTGACTGAAAATGCCGTCGATTTTCGCTCCAATTATGACGGCACTTTGGAAGAACCCGTGGTTATGCCCGCGGCCTTTCCGCATTTGTTGGCCAACGGTTCGTCCGGGATTGCCGTGGGTATGGCCACCAATATTCCACCCCATAACTTGGGCGAATTGATTGACGCGTGCCAAGCCATGATCAAAAATCCCGAGGTCGAAGACGATGCTTTGGTTGAGTTTGTGCTAGGCCCAGATTTTCCAACGGGTGGCGTGATTGTCGAGCCTCGTGGCGCGGTGCTTGATGCTTATCGTACGGGGCGTGGGTCGTTTCGGTTGCGCGCGCGCTGGCAGGTTGAAGATGTGGGCCGTGGCATGTGGCAAGTTGTGGTCACAGAAATTCCCTATCAGGTGCAAAAGTCAAAGCTGATTGAGCGGTTGGCCGAGCTGATCCAAACAAAGAGAATCCCGCTTTTGGCTGATGTTCGCGACGAATCGACCGAAGATGTGCGGCTGATTCTTGAGCCGCGTGCGCGCAATATCGACCCTGATATGTTGATGGGCATGTTATTCAAAAACTCGGACCTCGAAATTCGCTTTAGTTTAAATATGAACGTGCTGATCGATGGGCGCACGCCCAAAGTCTGTTCGCTCAAGCAAGTGCTGCGCGCCTTTTTGGACCACCGCCGTGAGGTTTTGCAACGCCGCGCTCAGCATCGTATCGATAAGATTGCAGCGCGTCTGAATGTGCTTGAAGGCTATATCATTGCCTTTTTGAATTTGGACCGCGTGATTGAGATTATCCGCGCCGAAGATGAGCCAAAGCCCATCATGATGGATGAGTTTGCGCTGAATGATGTGCAGGCCGAAGCGATTTTGAATATGCGCCTGCGCTCACTACGTCGCTTGGAAGAGATGGAGCTGGTGCGTGAGCGTGACGCGCTGACGCTTGAGCGTGCCGATCTTGACGGGCTTTTAGACAGCCAAGCGCGCCAATGGGCCCGCATCTCAGAACAGTTGGCAGAGATAAGCAAACAATTTGGCAAAGCCGCCTTGAACGGAGCCCGCCGCTCAACTTTTGATGAGGCAACGGTTGTAGAGGATGTGCCCTTTGAAGCGATGATTGAACGCGAACCGATTACGGTCATCTGCTCAAAAATGGGCTGGGTGCGCGCGATGAAGGGGCACGCGGCGCTGGATGGGGACGTGAAATTTAAAGATGGCGATGAAAAACGTTTTATTTTCCACGCCGAGACCACCGACAAGATTTTGCTTTTGGGGTCAAACGGGCGGTTTTACACCTTGATTGGCGCAAATTTACCGGGTGGGCGCGGCATGGGGGAACCTGTGCGCCTGATGGTCGATCTGCCCAACGATGCCGAAATTGTGGATATGCTGATCTATCGGTCAGGGTTCAAATATCTGATCGCCTCAACCGCGGGGGATGGGTTCATTGTCCCCTCGGAAGAGCTGGTCGCTCAAACTCGTGCTGGTAAGCAGGTCTTGACCGTCAAAGAAGCTGTGGTTGCAGCGCTGTGCCGTGTTATCGAAGGTGATCAGGTAGCTGTTGTGGGCGAAAATCGTAAATTACTGGTCTTTGCTTTGTCGGATTTGCCCGAAATGGCAAAGGGAAAAGGCGTCCGGCTGCAAAAATATAAAGATGGCGGCCTTTCAGATGCCACGACCTTTGACAGCACCAGGGGCCTGTCTTGGAAAGATCCTGCAGGGCGCACAAGGCTTGAGCTTGATCTGGCCGAATGGACCGCAGCGCGCGCATCGGCTGGCCGCATGGCCCCGCGCGGCTTTCCCCGCGAAAATAAATTTACATAAATCAAACCTTGGACCGCAGTGGCCCAAGATGTTATGAGTGAAGGTGTTGATGCGCTGGGTGAGCGGATAAACCCAACGCCAACGCAGCTGATCATCTGGGAAGGCGAGGCGGCACGCTCGGGTTGGGCTGGTCGCGCATCGCCGATCAACAGATACAAAAATTTACAGAAAATGCAGTAGTTGAGATCGAAAAGTGGATGAGCGTGAACCCCCACTGGTTCACGTCCTCGTAACATTTGGGCCACAATTTTTCTGCAAGTTTCAACTGAGGCTTGATTTTTCTTTTCTAGAAAGATATTCGAGCCGCGATGCAAAACAGGGTCTTTGATCCCCCAACTTTTAAGGAGGCCATCATGGCAAAGGCAAAGTTTGAACGCAATAAACCGCACGTTAACGT
>ERZ889078.6-NODE-6-length-140786-cov-46.709730_pt1 | contig 140786 bp, 119 predicted proteins | sample MGYA00521266_ERZ889078 | MGnify/ENA primary metagenome ERZ889078 (study PRJEB32303, sample SAMEA104408618) | aquatic metagenome | biome: Brackish water; feature: Pelagic; material: water | place: Baltic Sea | collected 2014-06-16T06:34:00 | depth 76,534 m ... | reverse complement strand
CTAAATACCTTTGGAAGTCTTAAACAGAGACCCAGTTATTTTGACACTCCCAAATTTTGATAATCCATGGTTCGTGCTAATCCATAAATTATTATCATTATCTTCTAAAATTTGATAGACTGCATTATTAGGGAGGCCTTCTTTTTCAGTGAAAACCTCATAAGTTTTGGTGTTGATATCATAGTGGATTAATCCATCTGAGTAGCTACCAATCCATAAATGTTTATTGGCGTCTTCAAAAAGGCATTGGATATCATTAAAAACTAGTTTTAAAGTAGAGTCGGGTTGGATTCTATCAATAATCGTTTCTTTTGCGGGGTCAAAGTGCACGATGCCTTTATTTGTAGTGACTAACCAAAGTGAATTTTGATATCCTTTGTACATTTGAGTAACGTCTAATTTGAATAGAAATGAATCATTATTTGCGATAGATATTAAATTGGTAAATGTATTTTGATTCCTATTGTATTTGACGAGGCCTTCTGCCCATGTACCAATATAAAGAAGGCTGTCATCAATAATTTGAAGACATTGAGGGTATTCAGTTAGTGGATTATTTTTACTCTCTTGGTTGGGAGCAATTTGTGTGATTTTGTTTGATGGGATAGCATATTTATCCAGGTAGGTCATTGCAGAAAGAACCCATAAATTATTTTTAGAATCCAGAACCATATCAGAAATAGCATTATTGCTAAGGTTGTCATTTGATCGCATAAACTGGTTTAATGTTTCAAACTGATCTAGCTGTGTGTCAAATCGAACGATGCCATTTAACCATGATGCAAACCAAACTATAAGGTTGTTATCTTCAATAATTTTAAAAAATTGGTTATCAATGATACCTAAATTATTTTTTTCAGTTGTTTTTTTTGTATAAAAGGCTTTTCGTTTAAAGGGTAGTTTGCTAACGCCGCTTCCGGAGGTCCCAATCCAAAGAGCTTCCGTTGTTTCAAAGAAACTATATATACCATTTTCTCCAAGCGATTGCGAATTGAGTGGATCATTTACAAGGTGTTTTATGAGATTCGCCTCTCTATCAAGAATAAAAATACCCGCCCCCATGGTACCAATCCAAAGTGCATCATGGTCATCGAGATAAAAGGCTTGTGTGGTTACTTCTGGAAAATCTTTAATTTTTCCTGATTTATATCCAAAAGATTCTACCGTATTTGTTGACATATCTATTCTAAAAAGTCCACCTAAATCACTACCAACCCAGAGATAGCTTTTATTGAGGAACGGTGTTTCAATGATGGTTGTGAGATTTAAATCAGTCAATGGATTATTTAAGGAATCATTCGAAAAGAAGGTTTCGAAAAAATTATCTTGAGCATTATATTTATTTAAACCATAGGCTGTGCAAGCCCAAATTGTTCCTTCATGATCCTGATAAATTTTTGTGACATAGTTTGATAGTAGGGTGGAATCGGGATTCGCTTTATTATATACAAATTGCTGATATGTTTTTGAATGAGTATCAAAGTTGATTACGCCGTGTCCAGAAGTACTTACCCAAAGATTTTCATTTTCATCAAGAATCATACTATTGATATAACCCAGGTCACCTTTTAAATCTATGAGAGGAAATTTGATAAAGCTATCTGATTTATAATCAAACAGAGCGAGCTCTTTACAATTAGCGCCAACCCAAATATTTCCGTCTTTATTGACAATAATGGAATTTATTTCATCGTTCGTAAGCGTTGAAGGATCATCGGAGACATTTTTAAACGTTCTAAACTTTTGTCCTTCAAATCGATTTAAACCATCTTGGGTACCGAACCAAAGGAATCCTAAACTATCTTGGCATATCGTGTAAACAGTATTCTGCGACAATCCATCTTTTAAGGAAATTTGATCAAAGACCAGATTATTGTAATCAAATGCCAACAGGTAAAAAGGCAGTAAGAAGAAAATAAAAAGATGTTTAAAACGTGAAAAATGATTGGCTCTCATACCCATCCATAATTTTCACTAAAGATAATGTAATATTATAAAAATCAGCATGCTTTTTTAATGGTGCTTTATTCTGTTTTCAAGTGCAATTGTGTTTTAAAAAGAAATAGTTGGTTAGAATGACTCACATTATTTATTTTTGCATATTTATGATGAGTAAACGCCTATCTCTCATAAGACGTCATGTTTTGAGGCGCAGGTATCATGGTATTTTTACATCGATTCTTTCCTCAGCGGCTTTTTGGGTTTCGCATTTTTGTTACATTTTTGATGTTACTGTCGAAAAAGACCGTAAGGATAGAGAATCCTTTTCACCGTATCCACATTGCAGCCTTTTTGAGGCAACGCCTCGTTCCTTTTTCAAGGGTGTTCAGCTTTTTCGTGATGCACGGCAAGGCAGCGTAATTTTTATATCTTGGCGAAAAATAATGCACAAAAGGGAAAATATTTCCTATATTCGCAGATTGAAAAGAGAGCTGATTTCAATTATTGAAATCTAATAGGAGACAGGCAACGGAGTGGATCAGGACACAGCCATCAAAACACAAGAACTTGTAAGGCAGTTTGTATGTTTTAAGCTAGATGAGTTGTTTCTTGGCGTGGATATTAGTGATGTTCAAGAAATTATTCACATGGTTCCAATCACTCAAATTCCAAAATCACCGTCATTTCTTGAGGGGATAATAAACTTAAGAGGTAACATTATTCCAGTTGTTAATCTCAGTTTAAAATTTGGCTTTCATTCGAAAAAAATCAACAAATCTACACGCATTATCGTTGTGACGCTTTCGGAAATGACAGTTGGGTTTTTAGTTCACGAAGTCTCCGAAGTTATTCGCGTAAAATCATCTAAAATTAGTCAAAGACCCGAAATTGTCATTGAAAATATCAATAAACGTTTTATTGACGGTGTGACGAATATTGAAAAAGATGACCGCTTGCTTATTATCGTTAATTTTGACGAAGTATTTTCTCGCACTGAATTAGAAAAAGTAGAACAATAAAGACATTAAATAAACTATAAATTTATGATATTTTTCTTTAGACAATTTTTCACAAATAATAATTTAAAAGAGAATCTTAATCTAAGTGCAGAATCGTGTGAAACACTTTTTGGAATAGTTAAAGTCCATCATATAGGGAGACAGTTTAACATATTTATGCAAGAACATACTAAACTTTTGATGACGAACAAAACATGACGAACCATTCTTTTGTAAGGGATGAAGTAGAAAATCTTCATGTTTCAACCGTTATTAGACAATTGGTCTGTTTTCGTCTGGGAGAAGAAGAATTTGGTATCAATATAGACAGTGTTCATGAAATTATTAAAATGATTACCGTCACTCATATTCCGCAGGCACCCGATTTTGTGGAGGGGATTATCAATTTGAGAGGAAATATTACCCCCGTCGTTGATTTAAGACAACGATTTGGTTTCCCTGCATTGGAGAAGAGAGAAAAGGAAAGCAGAATCATCCTCATTGAAGCTCGTTCAAGGGTTGTTGGTTTGATTGTAGACGCTGTCACTGAAGTCATTAGTTTGCCCCACGAAAAATTGGATGATCCTTTCGAAATTTCTAATTCGGATATTGATACGCATTATATCGAAGGTGTTTCGATGGTGGGTGAAAAACTATTAATTATTTTGGAAGCTGAAAAAATTTTCACCGAGGAAGAAATTCACTTCGCAAATATGCCACATAGATTGAAACAATAAAGAATCGCTGCGATGTCATTAAAAATTGTACATTTTAAAATAGACGACAAACACTTTGGTATTGATATTATGGAAGTTCAAGAGATTGTCTCTTACATACGGGGAGTTGTTTTGCCCGTAGCCCATCCCGCGCTTGATAGTATTATTCAAGTTCGAGGAAACATTATTCCTGTTATTAATTTGAGAAAGAAATTTGGTATAGCAGAGAGTCTAGAAACAAAAGACCGTCGAATTATCATTTTACATACGGAAGTGGGCTTAATCGGTTTAGGCGTCGATAGAGTAAAAAATATTATGACCCTTGGCGATAAAGATATTGCTCATGTCCCCAAATTGTTTCCGACATTAGCCGTAAAAATCGTTGATTCTATTGGGCAGGTTGGAGGTGAACTTTTACTCCTGCTGAAAACAGCAACTCTTTTTAACGATGTTGATATTGAGTTGGTCAGTACACATTCAAAGATGTCAATAGATGAATATGAAAATCTCATGTCAGACATGGAGGGGAAAAAAGTATCAATGAGACCTGATGGTGAATTAGTTGAGATGAAAAATTTTGAAAAGGTAGCAGCAAAGGCTGGTGAAACGCTTTGGTCTTGTCCCAAGTGTGGGAAGCGTTATAAATCTGAATCATGGGGACATCGGCATATGAAAAAGGAACATGTTGGTTTTTTAAGTGAGTAGAGAAGGGGAACGATGACTCAAAAAAAAAGTATGACGGCTGAATACTTTGGTCTCAATCAAGACCCGTTTGGTATTACACCTGACCCTGCATATTTTTACGCTAGAATTGATTCTTGGGAGTGAATGATGGCAGACGGGAAACTATTTAAGGGCTCATTTCTATTGCTAAAGCAAGAGACTGAAAAAATAATTAAAACGATAAGCGAAATGTTCGAATCAGTTGAATAATTCGTGTTGAAAGACTAGGATATTTTTATAACTATGGCTCCAAAAAAACTACTAGTTGTTGTTGATGATAATAGTCTAAGAGAGATTATGACAAAAGCATTAGAAAATAATGGATACGACGTTGACGCTGCTGGTGATGGTGCATCTGGCCTACGTGCTATTCAAAATAAAAAATTTGATTTAGTTATCACTGATGTATCAATGCCTGAAGTGAATGGAATTGAACTACTTGAAGCAGGTTTAAAATTACATCCGGAACTCGGTTTTTTAATTATTACAGCTCATGGAATAGTTGATTCAGCCGTTGAAGCGCTTCAAAAAGGAGCCTTTGATTTTATCTCCAAACCTTTCAGCCTAACCCAAATTAAATCTAGAATTGATTGTTTCTTTAAATATGAAGATTTAGTGAATGAGAATAAACAGTTAAGAGAAAAGATTCATTACGAAGAAAAATACTCGAAGATGGTAGGTAAAAGCCCGCAAATGACCCACATCTATCATCAAATTGACATTATAGCAAAGAGTGATACGCCAGTCTTTATTCAAGGAGAAGCCGGTACTGGCAAAGAACTCATTGCACAAACAATTCATAATGCAAGCGACAGAAAAGATAAACCATTTGTAAAGATCAATTGTGCAGCAATTCCGGAAGCTTTATTTGAAAGTACATTATTTGGGCAAGAAAAAGGTTCTTTAACAAATGGCATGAGACCCCATATGGGGCTTTTTGAAGAAGCAAATACCGGAACTCTTTTACTGGATGAAATAAGCGACATCCCTCATGCTATGCAAACAAAACTATTACGTGTACTTCAAGAAGGTAAAATTAAGCGCGTTGGCAGCATTTATGAAATCCCTGTTGATGTACGTATTATTACGACATCAAATCAAAATATCGACAAATTGATAGAAGAAAAAAAAATCCATTCGGACTTGTATCATCGATTGAATGTATTCCCTGTTCTCGTTCCTGCATTGTGTGAACACCTTGAAGATATTCCGTTGTTGTTGAATCATTTTATTAAAATATTCGGTGAAAAATATAAATGTGACGAAAAGACGTTAATGCCTGAAACGCTGAAAGTGCTCACGAAACAACCGTGGAAAGGGAATGTCCGAGAACTCAAAGACCTTACGGAGAGGGCCATCCTTTATAGTGGAAAGAATTCCAATTTGAATCTCGAATACTTTTCTCAAGATTCAGACTCATTTGGATTAGAGGTAAATTTCCCTCCTTCTGAATCTCTGACAATAGCTGAAATGGAGAAACGATTAATCTACTGTACACTTAAAAAAACAAAAAATAATCGTACGAAAGCAGCGGAATTGCTGGACATAAGTGTGAGGACATTAAGAAACAAATTGAATATATATGATGGAAATAAATGAGAATAAATACGGCTAATATATGAGGAGAAATGACGGTTAATCTTCCGTTATTTTACCGAAATAAAATTACAAATACACTAATAAATAATTAAAGTTTTAAATCCGGTTTTAACTTTTTTATTCCTAAGATTCAGGACGAAGCCGATTCGTATTTTTTAAGTCCACGAAGCCAGACTAATCGGGTAATACCAATTAAAATGCTGGCAATTGCGATTTGGTATAAAAAGTAATGTAGTCCATCCTCAAAAAGCAAAATGCGCGTCGGGACACTCGAGATAAGTGCCATAGGTACGAAGGAGAACAGAATCTTCCGCGAAATTCCGGTATATATGGAATCAGGGCGCATTGAAAATTTCAATACTTCATAACTAAGCCATCCAACAAGGGAGAAATTTCGGAACCAAAAAACAAGGCTACTGAGAAGCATGTCGAAAGCATAAAAAATTGAAACTCCCACCGCTGAGCTGAGGATAAAGAGACATATTTGTAGTACGTTTGGTTCATAATGACTATTAAAAACGAGGATGCCAAGCAAGGGTAAAAGGAAAAGAATCGACACAATGGCATAGGTGTTTACATAACGAAACGAAACAAATATTTGAGCATCAATCGGGCGGGTTAAGATAAAATCTAGGTCTCCTTTTACGACATAATCATTAAGTTTATACACATTATTTGCGCAGAAAAACATGTAAAATGCATCAATAGAAAAACTGATAACTAGAAAAATAAAAACGGCTTCTTTGTCAAAAGAACCCAATTTATCGACGTAGGAAAATATGGTGTAAAAGAAGAAATAATATAAGAGGTAATAGACACTATCGACGGCAATTCCACCAATGAAATTTGCCTTGTATTCAAGGTCGCGGGTGAGGCTGTTTTTAAAAAAAGCAAGCCATACCGAAAAATATCTAGGCACCAAAAGCTCCATATTTTCGGATGCCGATTCGATACACAATTTGCCCTGCGATATAGATGACAACGATCCAAACGGACAATTTGAGAAAACCCATAGGCCAAAGACTCATATCCAGACGGCTCGTGGCAATTGAGACTGGAAAATCAACTAAGTAGGGAATAGGTGTGAACGAGAGCACATATTGCATCTTTGCTGGGAAAAAACTCAAGGGTACCATTTGGCCTGCTAAGATGACGTTTGCCAAGTTATAGGCTGTAATGAGTGAGCGAACTTCTCCAAACCAAAAAGCGAATCCAACCATAAAAAAATAGACAGAATAGGACAGAAAGATCGAAAGTATCAATGCTAAAAGGAATCCAAAAATGTGAAAATAATTTTGAAAAAGATATGCTGGGAAAATGAACGGTGCTATGAGAATAAGAAGTCCATAGATAATGTAATAAAGGGAATTATGCCCGATAAACAGGGAAAAATTATACCAAAAATAGGAGATAGGTCTCACGAGGTATCGATTGAGCCCTCCGTTGCGAATATCATCAATCATTTCTTGTGAGGTTTGCCAAGATGATTTGAGCTGCCCAACGATAATAGAAAGATACAGGTAGATCATTAGTTCAATGAAAGTAAATCCGCGAATTTCTGTTATTTTCTGTGTTGCAAAAATTTGAATCCAGATAAGGTATTCAATAGCAATTCCTGAAATTATAGCAAATAGACCCACGAAAGCATTCGCTTTGTATTCGAGTGTTCGAATCCATGTTAGCTTTAGGACAGCCCAATATTTTGCAGCATTTTGAATCATATTTTAAGAACTAAGGTCTAGATAAATTCATCGGGATTCTCAAAAAAGGATTTCATTGTGTCTTCGACGGGCAAATCTTCCAAGCGAAACGAAGTTGGCTTTTCTATTGCAAACAAATCGGCCAGCATTTCTGGTATGATTTTTTCGGGAGAGTGTGTTGTGAGAATATTATTTTCCAGAGTAAATGTGTATTTTTCTTCCAATTCTTTTAGGATGGCTTTAGACGGGAGGTTTTGGAATTCGAACATCATTTTTTTCGTTGGATTAATATTGTCGATAAGGGTACTGAATTGTCCATCATACAGTTTGATACCTTGATGAATGACGGCGACGCGTTTGCATAATTTTTCGATATCGCTCATGTAATGACTTGTAAGGAGAAACGTTGATTTATGCTCTTGATTGTAGTAGGTGATAAAGTCCCGAATTTTGCTTTGTGCGATGACATCGAGGCCAATTGTTGGTTCATCAAGTAAGATTATTTTTGGACGATGGAGCAAGGCTGCGATAATTTCCATCTTCATGCGTTCACCTAAAGAAAGCCGACGCACTTGGACATCGAGTTTTTCGCTGACATCAAAAAGTGTCACAAGTTCGTCAAGGGAGTCCTTATATTCGACATCAGAGAGATTGTAAATTTGCTTGTTAAGTAGAAATGATTCTGACGCAGGAATGTCCCACCAGAGCTGATTTTTCTGTCCCATCACAATAGATATTTGCCGTAAAAAGTCTTTATTTCGTTTTGATGGGACATAATCATCGACAAAGACATCACCTTCTGTTGGATAGAGCAAACCAATTAGAATTTTCATCAACGTTGTTTTCCCCGCGCCATTTTCACCAAGAACGCCAAGGATTTCGCCATCATCAATATTTAAATCAATGCCTTTAAGAGCATGGAACGTTTCATATTTTCGATTAAAAAACGAAGTAAAGGCATTTTTTAACCCAGCTTGTCTTTTGAACATTTTAAAAGATTTTTTTAGTTGTGTTACTTTAATACTCATGATGGAATCTAAACGTGATTCGTGGGATTTGAAGCGTCATTTTTTTTAAGTGAAACTTAAGCGCCTTTTGTGCTATAATAGGGGATGGAAGAAACGATTGATCTGTTGAGGGGGAGTTGAATGTTAAACGAGATAAAAAATATCTATCAAATTGGTAAAATCATATTGAAAAGTATGGCAGGAATTGTTTGCATTATTTTTGCTTTTGAACTTTTAAAAATGCTTATCGCCAGTTTTGATGCATCGATTTATTTAGGAATTTCTGTCTCTATCTTCATGATTGGAGCGTTGGTTTATATAGTTTTTCGAATTAAAATATTGGTAAAGCAATTTCCTGAATTACTTGAACCGCCTAATGCCGCACTGACACGAAATGTAGTCGAATATCTCAAGGAATATTCAAATTATCTTACGGGGACAGCACTTCGCTTAATTAAAAATCCAAATATTGATGGCAAAAGTAGAAGTGAATTAGAGAAATGGATTAGCGAAATTAACGAATTAAAATTTGAAACGACAGACGCATATCGGGATAAATTAGCGAAGCTAAAAAATAATGCAATCGAACCGGCATTGGACAACTTGAAAAAAGGCGCTCAAGATATTGTGCAAAAATCAGTACGAGACAATATGCTTGGTGTCATCATTTTACCTTTAAAATCTTTGGACGCTATCTTTCTTATTTACCGCCTTGGTAAGCTTTTTTTTAATGTGGTTCATCACTATAGACAACGACCTTTAATTAGAGAAATTTGGATTATTTTAAGAGATGTTATTAATCTTATTCTTATTAGTAACGTATTGAATTATGGGGGCAAGAGTTTGGAGAAATTAGCCAAGAAAATTCCCTTTTTAGATTCGGCGACTGATGAAATTGTACAAAGTATTGGAATCGGACTTTTTACGACGGCCCTTGGAAATTCAATAATCCAAAGGTGCAATACTGTTGAAATATGGGAGCAAGAACAGCAGGAAAATGTATATAAAAAAACGAGTAAGGATTTTCCGGTAATCGTTTTTAGAATATTTAGAGATGATGTTTATCAATCCTTGGCGCAACCTTTGAAAAACGCATGGCAAAAGATGCGATCTTATTTTGTTGAAGAAAAGACCCGTGAAGAGCATGACGCATATTGGGGACCATTGTTCAGGGGCTAAAGTAATGGATTTGTCAGAGAATTATAATGGCTATGTTGAAAGAAACGTAAAACGCTCATACAATTGGTTGGATTAAAATATATTTATCAATTGCTAAACATCAAATTATGTTATTGAATAATTGATGATAAAAAAACAGGATCGCCGCACCAACAATCCAATAATGGATTAAACAATTTTATCTGAGCATAAAAAAAAAACAAAATGGACTTAATATATTATTTTGAAAAATAATATATGAAACGATATAACATATTAATAATAGTAGCTTTATATTTAAATAATAGTGCTTCCCCATTAATTTATAACAAGTAGGAGAATAGATTATAATCACTTGACTCAAACTTGGCTTCTCATAATATTAATGCGAAAAGAAAAAATTGAGGCTGGAGGCTTAAGCTATGTCAAAAACGAGGTATTTAAACGGATTGCTACTGATTAGTTTTCTGGCGGTATCATCACTATTTGGTGGTACTACTGGAAAGATTGCTGGAGTTGTAACAGACAAAGAAACTGGCGAACCGTTAATCGGTGTAAATATTGTTGTCCAAGAAGTTATGTTGGGCAGCGCTAGTGATGAAAATGGAAAATTCTATGTTTTAAACGTTTCACCTGGCTTATATACAATTAAAGCTAATTATATAGGATATGGTGGAGTTGAAGTTCAAGAAGTCAGGGTTACGGTTGACATAACAACAACTATTGATATTCAAATGGGTGTTGAAGCAATTTCAGGTAAAGATGTAATTGTTGTGGCAGAGCGACCTATGATTGAGAGAAAAGCAACAAATTCAAGACGTGTCATGAACGCAGAAGATATCGAAAATCTACCTGTTCGTGATGTGAATGAAATTGTTGGACTTCAGACAGGTGCTGTAAAAGTTGGTGATAATCTTTACATCCGTGGAGGTCGTAAAGAAGAGGTCGCATATTATGTAGACGGTGTCTATCAAGTTAACGACTACAATAGAACAACACGACCTGAAGCTGCCGAAGTCTCAAGTCAAGCACTTGAAGAAGTTTCGTTTCAAGCCGGTGGTTTTGATGCTGAATATGGTTCAGCCACAGCTGGTTTGATAAACATGTCAACACGCGTGGGACGTAGAGATTTTAGAGTTTCAGGCGAGCTTACAACGGATGAATTCCTCAGTAAAAAAGAAGCCTTTTTAAATACATATTCATACGGTCGAAATGTTTATAGTCTTGCTTTATCAGGGCCTTTAGGTAAGCACTTGACTTTCTATCTAAATGGTGAAAGACGCTATAGCTATGATCCTGATGGCGCCGTAACATCGCATCCAGAAGCAACCTATATTGGTGAAGCTGGTAAAGAAGCTTACGCCACCTATTCGGACTACGTAGTCAAATCCGTCCCGGGTCCATTGCCAAACAATAGTGAAGGTAAATACTTAGGAACAGGAAATCTTTTTTATTCAAATAGAAACTTTAGAGTAAAATTGGGTGGTAATATCACGCAAAACAATTGGAGAGCCTATAATACTCGCCGAACTGCTTTTACACCAGAAAGTACGCCATTATGGAAAAGCAAAACAATTGCTGCTTATGGTCGTTTTACATGGGCTTTGAATTCCAATACACTCATGAATCTTCAAGTATCCACCTTTAATGATGGATATGAAACGGGGAATGCAGAATATTGGAATGACTATCTATTCTATGGATTAAAGGAAATGCCCGTTGCTCTAATGGATAAAGTTGCTGCTATGAGTGCAACGGAAGCTCGTCAATATTTAGGCAATCAATATGATGCCATGAAATATTTGATAGACAATCAAGGGGATTATGAAATAGTCGATAATAAATTGATGTTTCAACCCGCCCTTTCTTCTAATGGTACCGATGTGAGGACGCGTCAAGAATACGCTAGTTTCTATGGCCCAAACGCTGTCCTAGGATCGTTTTCTAAAAATGAAACGGGTTATACGGGCGTAAACTTTGACATGAAGAAACAAGCCGGTAATCACGAATTAAAATTAGGTGCAGAATTTAGAAAATATACCGTGCGATATTATAGAATTGGAACGCCTGAAGTATTGGCATTCAAATTTACGTCTAATACGCCTTTAACGTCCTCTGAGTATACAGCTTCTGCTGATCCAACTGTTACCAAATATGACACCTATCAATCATACATTGATAATTATTGGTTCCAAACTTATAAAGCGGGTTATGCTGAGAACATGGGCTACACAATAGACGGTAGTGAGTATTTAGATGACGATTTGTTAACGAATAAAGATGGTCCAAGACGACCTATTATAGGTGGACTTTTCTTCCAAGATAAAGTTGAACTTAATGACCTGATTATGAATTTGGGTTTACGCTACGATTATATTAATCCAAATAACTTTGTTTTTTATGACGCTGCAAAAATCGTTTTAGATGGCCAAGGCGCCATTTCGGAACGTATTTACAAAGATGATAAAGGTGCATATTCCTCATATGAAGCAACGTATGATTTAGACAGTGTTTTGATTGATGGAAATGGCATTGACCAACTTATTAAACGCAAAGCTGAAAATATCATTTCGCCTCGTTTAGGTTTAGCATTCCCCGTTACCGATAAAACTGTTTTCCATGCCCAATACGGCAAATATGTGCAACAACCAGAGCTGAATAAATTGTTTGTGAGTTATTTGCGTTTTGCCGCTAACCTCAGTGCTGGGAACTTTACTATTTCAGGTAATCCAGAGCTAGAGTCTGTTAAAACAACGAGTTATGAAATTGGATTTAAACAACAAGTTGGTGTGACATCCAGTATTGATTTGACTGTGTTTTACAAACAATTAACGGGCTATGTTCAAGTTAGAAATGTTAAAGATGCCAGCCCTGTTATTTATGCAAATTATGTGAATGGTGACTTTGGTTCTGTAAAAGGACTTTCCTTTTCATATAATTTAAGAAGGACGGGTTATATCTCAGCATTCTTGAATTATACCTTACAAGCCGCTGGTGGTACAGGTTCGACAGGTGATGGTCAATACAAAATTGCTTGGCAATCCGGAAACTACCCAACCTTCGTAAGTCCACTTGATTTTGATCAACGTCATACGGGTTCTGCTAATCTTGATTTTAGAACAACTCAAAAAGATGTTATCAAAGAAATAGGCGCTAACTTCTTATTTACCTTTGGAAGTGGAAGAAGATATACGCCAATGGTAGTCGCAAGTAGCGTATTCCCTGGGACTTCTGATACACCAATCGCCGCGCTTAATTCAGGCACGATGCCTTGGGTTTATCAACTCGATGCTAAAATTGACAAAAACTTCAGTCTCATGGGCGTTAAATTTAACACCTTTATCTGGATTCAAAATGTTCTCAATAAATCTAATGCTCGGAATGTTTATGAAGGTACGGGCCAAGCCGATTATGACGGTTGGTTTTCAACGGATATTGGAAAAGTATGGGCAGATAACCCAGTTAATAATGTAGAATTGTACAATTTGAGAATGAATACACCTTTTAACTACGAAGCTCCTAGAACCGTTTTGCTTGGTGTTCGTTTTTTTACAGAGTAGAGAGGAATACGTAGATTATGAATAAGAATGAAACAAAATATCTGAAAAAGATATCTCTAATTCTGTTAGCATTGATTGTGTCGTCAACGATGTTGTTTGGAGATTTAAAACACGGAACCGTAAACTCACTCGGTAAAACAAATACACTTGAGTTTATTTTATATGATGCAAATCAGATTAGGTCCTGGGTTGGGAATAATGGTCACATTGTGAGTCATATCCCCACTGGGAATTCTGGTTTAGAATGGCCAAAGGGCAGTGGAAATTCAGCAGTATTTGCCTCAGGTTTATGGATTGCTGGTAAAGTTGATGGCGAAATTAGATCGGCTGCGGCTGAATATGCGTCGGAATTCCAGCCTGGGTCTATGGCGTACGTACCAGGATCGGGTGTTGGCGGTACACCCAATAATTCCAATGATGCTCGTTTTCAAGTAAGCTCAATCAATAAAAACGATTCCTCCGATCCGACGAGTCCCGACTATAATCGTGAATATGCATCATGGCCAGCTACCGATGGAGCCCCTGCTCATGATGGTGAATACTTTACAGACGATTTTGCTGACGGTATAGAAGGTGTTCGTGATCCTGAAGAAGCATTCGTTGACTTTAATGGTGATGGTGTATACAATGGACCTGATGGTCAGCTCGTTACAGGAGAAGATCCTCCTTTGATGATTGGTGACCAAATGCATTGGTTTGTAATGAATGACGCAGATGATGCTGCCCACACCAATCTATGGTCGACTCAACCATTATCCATTGAAGTGCAAACGACCCTTTTTGGATTTGATCGCGCTGACCCTCTTGGTAATATCATGTTTTTGAAATGGTTGGTTATCAATAAAAGCGGTACAACCATTGAAGATACGTACATATCCTTATGGTCTGATGCTGACTTGGGTGACGCAAATGATGATTATGTAGGTTGTGACACCGTTTTGAGTGTGGGCTATTATTATAATGGTACACCCGTTGATCAAAGTTATGGAACGAAACCACCGGCTGTTGGATACGACTTTTTTCAGGGGCCTATTGTACCGAGTCCCGGTGATGTAGCGCTTGTTTCGGGGCGAGAAATTGAAGATTTCAAGAACATGCCCATGACGTCTTTCGTAAAATATATCAATGGTGTCCCTGGATATAATGATCCTGAGAATGCTATTGAAGCCTATAATTATATGCAGGGTTTTACTATAACAGGAGATCCCTGGCTTGACCCAGATGGAAATGAAACAAAATTTTTAGATCCTGGTGACCCTCGTACCGGTAGTGGGTGGACTGAATTCGATGATGATGTTGGTGGCCCTGGAGACAGACGAAAACTTATGAGCTCTGGACCTTTCACGATGGAATCTTGGTCTGATTCAAACGCAGATGGTTGGCCTCAAGTTGGTGAACCTGGTGTTCAGGAAATTGTTGCCGCTGTTATTATCGCAGCAGGAACCAACAATTTAAATGCTGTAGATGCCATGAAGTTTTTTGACCAGTTTGCTCAGAATGCTTATGATTCACAATTTAATTTACCAAGCCCAAGTCAACCCGATGTGTTGTTAAGTGAATTGGACGAACAGATCATACTCTCGTGGTATGATTCTGCAGATGATATCGAATCTTTCGAACAACTTGGGTATACTTTCCAAGGCTATAATGTATATCAAGGTGAATCCCCCAACGGTCCTTGGCAACGTATAGCAACCTACGACCTTGTTGACAATGTTACAACCATATTGGATAGAGAATTCAATGTAACTAATGGATTAATTCTTGAGGGACCTGTTCAGTTTGGTACGGATAATGGTATCCAACGATTGATTGATATTCGTACAGATGCCGTAAGAGGAAACTCAGATTTAATTAATGGACGGAAATACTATTTTGCTGTTACTGATTATGCTTTTAATGATGAAGCTGCGCCAAAAACAGTCGAAAGCTCAAAAGTATCTATCATGGTGAGGCCACATGTTCAAGGTGTAGGTCAAACTTTAACGGCTTTGACTGATGACTTAATTGATGCATTACATAACGGAATTGGCGAAACGATTGTAAAAGCTACAGTAGTAGACCCGCTTCAACTCACGGGTGATGCTTATAAAGTTGGATTTAATTATGATTCAACAACTACAGTAGGAAGCTGGTATTTCGGACGTCTAGATGCTGCAAACGAAGTGACGGACACTTTATTTGAAAGTACCGTTTTGGATTCGTTTGAAACGGACATGATTGAAGGCTTGAAAGTGTCTGTAAAAGATGTTGCTTTCCAAGTTCCACTTTTTAATGCTGGATGGGAGCAGACAAGTAACATTGTCGGAAACAAACTCGCAAGTAAGCGCTTTCTCGCAATTTCTCCAGGTGGTGTTGATTCATTATTTTGGAATGATATGGGAGATACAGCCCATTTAGATACTATGTATGGACCTAATTATTTTTATGATTACTTTGCAATTGTTGACGGTGTTGAGACATATTTTGATCTTTTTAGAGCCGTGTCGCATGAAGTCTATATATCACAATTTGCAGGTGATATACCCGGCGCAACTAACGATTTGATTAGCTCTTTACGTGGAATTGGCGGCGGCATCACAGATCCCGAATTGATCCAATCTGACTTGCAATTACGTTTTACCGAAACGGGATCTAATGCAAGTATTTGGTCACCTGTTGGAGGATATCAACCAGCAGATACAATGATCCATATACCATATGAAATATGGGATGTGGAAAGAGATATACAACTTTGTGTCGGTATTGGAGATAATAATAGAACCGGTGGAAATAGTGGAATTGTTATCGATGGAACAGATACAACTCTGACGCTTGACAACGATTGGGTTGTTACAATTCATGATGATTATGCTGCACACTCAGATTCAATTTATCCACTCATAAATAATTCTCTTTCTGGGTGGGGGTTTTTGTTTAGTTCGGCTTCAAAATACTCAGTAGGCGATACGGTTAATTTATATTTTCTTAATCCTGTGAAAGCAGGAGAGGATGAATATATATTCACACCCGAGGCTTTAAAAGTAACGACGGATAAGGATGAACTTCAAAAACAACTTGATTTAATTAATGTCTTTCCAAATCCTTATTTTGGATACAATCTTGAAGAGACATCACCGTTAAATCGTTTTATGAGATTTACACACTTACCTTCTGATGTCGCTACTGAATGTACGATCCGTATCTATTCTGTTGGTGGACAATTTGTCAACAAAATAGAACACCATAACTCATCATTTAGCGGTTCAACATTTGACGAATGGAATCTTACGAATCACGTAGGTGTTCCTGTAGCTAGCGGCATGTATATTATCCATGTCGAAGTTGAAGGCGTTGGAAATAAGATATTAAAAATGGCTGTATTTCAACCCGAAGAACGACTAGATGTTTATTGATCATCGGAAATCAGAGGATATTAATATGAAATTTAGATATAATAAGAATAAACGAATACTCATTATCTTTGTCTTGATAATGCTGCCTACATTTTTAGTTGCAGGAAGTGGCGCAAGAAGAGGAACTTCAGGCGCTCAAGAACTGCTGTTACCAGTAGGGTCCGTCGGTACTGCCTTAGGTGGTTCCATGGGAGCATCCATCTCTGGAATTGAAGCCGCATACTGGAATCCAGCAGGCGTTGCAAATCTAAGCGGTAATGGGGAAGTCATATTTTCAAGCTTGTCCTATATTGCTGGAATTGATGTTGGTTATTTGGCGATAGCTTCCAATGTCCCAGGTTTTGGTACAATTGGCGCAACCCTTAAAACAACAAGCTTTGGTGATATTCCTGTTACAACGGAAAAGAATCCCGATGGAACAGGTGAAGTCTATTCTCCAAAATATATGACGCTCGGCTTGATCTACTCGAGGAAGATGACAGACCGTATCAGTTTTGGTGCTAAAATCAACTTTTTATCTGAGACGATTGTTCGAACAACTACAAGCGGTATGGCTTTAAATGCAGGTGTTCAGTATTCGAACGGCGCAGATGGCTTTAGATTAGGTGTTGTGTTAAGAAATTTGGGAACAGACATGATTTTTAACGGTCCCGATTTAGAGCAAAATGTTGTTCCCCCTGGAACGGAGCCTGGCACAAGACAGGAACCTTTTAGAGTGCCTCTTTCATCATTTGAACTACCGACTCAAATGGAGATTTCTATTGGCAAGGATGTTTATAAAACTCAATTCATGACACTCTCTCTTGGAGCGGCTTTTTTAAACGATAACTTCAATTTCGACCAGTATAATTTTGGAGCTGATTTAGAAGTCGCAAATTTGATTCATTTTAGAGCTTCATACTCCCTTGCAGAAAATCCTGAAACAAATGAATTCGTTGCTTTAACAGAGGATTATTTATATGGTCCTGGGTTTGGAGCTGGATTAAATTATAACATGGCTGGGACATCAATTTCATTAGATTATGCGATGCGAGTCACTCACTTATTCGAGAACAATCAATGGCTTTCGGTGAAAGTCGGTTTTTAAATAGCGAACAACAAAAAGGAGGACGTTCAATGAGAAACGTTAAAACGCTACTAGTTATAACAGCATCTATGCTGTTAGTCCTAAGCGCTTTCGCAGGTAATGTTTTACCTCAAAGAAGCACAGGTTTAGGACAAGAAGTAATACCTGCAACTGAGGAACAAATGGCGAGAACTGCTGACAGAAATGCTACAAATTCTGTAAACGGTACTTTAGCTACAATTTCTTGGACTGATGGTCTTACGGTTAATACAAACTTTGGTGGTTGGACTGGAGATTATTTCTTCGAATATTTCGTTCCAGCTGCTGGTGGTATCTTAAGATCAGTCGATTTTAATTTTTCAGATTTGCCTGCAGTTACAGGTGGAGCTATGTCAGTAAACGTCTATGCTTCTAACTATGACTGGGCAGAAATTAATACAGAAGCGATTGCTGATGCATCAACTTCTCATCTTGGTTATTATGACGAAGCTTCCGGTATGGAAGTTTACGGTACAAACTGGGTTCAAGGTGGCATCAACGGTTTAACAGGTGCTGATCCTGATTTTAACTATGATCCTTTAGATGCACAAGTTTGGCCATTTTTTGGCGCTGCTTCAATATCTTTGGAGCCAAATGCTGATGATGGTGGTTGGGTTAATCTCGATTTAGAAGCTACTATGGGAACAACCTACGAATTTGCAGCCGGCGATACGTTTATTATCGTTACAAAATTCTCTGGTTTCCCAGATGATGCTGATGGTGCTGATTATAGAATGGGTTTTATGTCCGCAGTTTTGCATTATGACAGACAACCTGGTTTAAAATTCTATGGTCCTATCGGTAACCCAACCGGTCGTTTAGGTAATGATGACTGGGGTTGGTATATACGTTCTTACGCTTGGGATTGGATAGCTAATGTTGAATATACAACTGACCGTGGTCCAGAAATTACTGACGTAACGTCCTTAGCCGTAACATTAGACCAGGGAGCTCGTTCCGTAACTGCTAAAGTTACAGATGATAATCCAGGTGGCGGTGCTTTCGGTGTCGATTCTGTTAATCTAATGGTTTCTGTAAATGGTGGAGACTTCTCCCCAATTGCCATGACAGCCAATGATACAGCTTATATCGGCGAAATTCCAGGTTTAGCAGGTGGTGATGTTTCTTATTATGTTGAAGCAACAGACGTTGAAGGTTTGTATTCAAATACTATCGCAGCTACAATGACTTACAGCGTATTTGTACCAGGCTCTGATGTCTTAGTTGTATTCAATGGTGGAGCCTTATCGGGTTATCCTGCCGACTACTATTTTGGTATAGGTGCCTATTCAACCTATGAAACATTATATTTTGGTCATGACGTATGGAATGGCGAAATTATTGCCTCTTTAGCTTCTGCTTATTCAACAATCTATGAAATCACAACAGATGGACCAACTTTCGACAACCGTGCTGTTATTGCAGCTTGGTTAGACGAAGGTGCTAAAAACTACTTCTTAGCAGGTGATGAGTGGTTTGGTGCATTAACGAACTGGACAGATGGTGCTTATGTTGCTGGCGATTTTGAGTATGATGTCTTAGGTATTGCTTATATTTATAACGACATTAATGAAGATACAGGCGCTGATGCGATCGAAGCTGTTGATGGCAATGTTTTAACAGGTGATTTATATACCGCTCATACGGCAACAGGTGATACGCTTTTGTATGACCCTGCTTATGAAATTGGTGTAGCCAACTGGCTAGACGGATTTGATGCTGTTGATGCAGGTGATGTAAATATGACTACTTTTGGTCGTACTTCTGATCTTTCAATCGGTTTAAATCGTACTGTTGGCGATGACAAAGTTGTCTTCTTAGGTTTTGATCCATTATCAATGAATGCATCACCTTATACATGGTATGGTTTCTCTGCAGAATCAGCTCAAACCAAATCAGTTTATTGGTTTGACATCTTAGTTGTATCTACGGATGAAACAGCTGCTCCAACTACTTTTGAACTTGGTTCAGCTTATCCAAACCCATTCAACCCAGTAACAAACATTACATATTCACTACCAAGTGCTGGTGATGTTAAGATTACTGTGTTTAACACATTGGGTCAAGAAGTTACAACACTTGTTAATAGCAATATGACGGCTGGTAATTACACTGCCTCATGGAATGGTTCAAATTCCATGGGTAAAGCAATGCCTTCAGGTTTATATTTCTATTCAATGGAAGCAGACGGATTTACAGCAACTAACAAAATGTTATTGCTTAAATAATCTGATTCTTTTATAGTTTGAAAAGGGCTCTTCGGAGCCCTTTTTTTTGCCATCTTTTTCCATTGATATAGATATATAATGCAGTATACTATGCTGGAATAAAAAGGATCAGTGGATTGTGAAAAAAACAAAATTTGTTAAAAGGATATTTCTAATATTCATGGCGACTACTGTTTTGACCTCCATGTTAATGGGAGATTTAAGGCAAGCGACATCTAGTACTCTTGATAAAACAAATACACTTGAGTTTGTGTTATATGATGCCAATCAAATTAGAGCTTGGTTTGGTAATAATGGCCACTTCGTAAGCCACATTCCAACGGGAAACTCTGGCTTAGAGTGGCCAAGCGGAAGCGGAAATACAGCGGTATTTGCCTCTGGTTTATGGATTATAGGAACGGTAGATGGAGAGCTTCGATCTGCAGTCGCTGAGTATTCATCTGAATTTCAACCAGGCTCAATTGATTATGACCCGAGTACGGGAGTCGTGGGTGTACCGAATAACCCCGTTAATCCTCATTTTCAAGTAAGTTCAATTAACAAAACAGATTCATCTGACCCTAATAATCCAAATTATAATCGTGAATATGATACTTGGCCTGCCAGTGATGGTGCGCCGGCCCACGATGGCGAATATTTTACAGATGACAATAACGATGGATTCTATAATATTGACGAAGACTACGAAGATTTCAATGGCGATGGTCAATACAATGGCCCAGATGGTGAATTAGTAACGGGTGAGGATCCACCTCAAATTATGGGTGACCAGATGCATTGGTATGTTATGAATGATGCAGATTCGAATAGACATAGTCACTTGTGGAACACGCAACCACTCAATATTGAAGTTCAAACCACAACATTTGGTTACGATAGAGCCGACCCTCTTGGCAATATTATGTTTATGAAATGGCTTGTCATTAACAAAAGTGGAGCGTCGATAGAAGATACATATATTGCCATTTGGTCTGATGGCGACCTCGGTGATGCCTCTGATGATTATGTGGGTTGCGACACAAGTTTGAGTGTGGGTTATTACTATAATGGTGTGCCTATAGATCAAATGTATGGCATCACGCCTCCAGCCCTTGGATTCGATTTTCTCCAAGGCCCAATCGTCCCGAGTCCAGGAAATACTGCTTTAGTATCAGGAAAAGTAATTGAAGACTATAGAAATTTGCCTATGACATCCTTTATTAGAATCCTAAAGAGTAGCCCTACTTTCAGTGATCCAGAAAACGCTGGTGAAGCTTATAATTATATGATGGGCTTACATCCGAATGGTGATCCGATTTTTGATTTGGATGGATTTGTAACTACTTTTACTACGACTGGTAATCCTAATAGTGGAATAGGATGGACAGAATTTGATGATCATAATGTGGGTGGCCCCGGAGACAGAAGAATGATTATGAGTTCCGGTCCCTTTACAATGGAAACATGGACTGATTCAAATGACGATGGCTTGCCTCAAGTCGGTGAACCAGGTGTTCAGGAAATTGTTGCTGCAATTGTTATTGCTGCGAGCACAAATAATTTAGACGCCATCGATGCTATGAAATATTATGACCAATTTGCTCAAAATGCTTATGATTCACAATTTAGTTTTCCTGGCCCCGTTGATCCAAAAGTGTTGGCAAGTGAATTGGATGAGCAAATTATTTTATCATGGTATGAAAATAGTGAAACCGTCGAAGGTTTTGAAGAATATGGCTATAATTTTCAAGGATATAACGTGTATCAAGGAGAGTCACCAAATGGTCCTTGGACACGCATTGCGACCTATGACATCATTGATAATATAACGACCATAATAGATCGTGAATTAAACATTGATATTGGACTCACGCTTGAGGTTGCTGTTCAATTTGGTACTGATAGTGGTATCTCTCGGATGATTGATATCCGTATAGACGCTATTGATGGCCATATAGATTTACGAAATGGTCGTCAATATTATTATGCTGTTACAAATTATGTTTATAATGCAGAAGGTACACCTAAAACTGCAGAAAGTGCAAAATCTGCGATTGTGGTTAGGCCGCATATGTCGGGAGTCGGTGAGGAGGTAATCGCGTCATCCGGTGACAATGTTGCTGTTATTCAAACGGGCAATGGTCAAGCGAAAATTTCGGCTACTATTATTGATCCAGTACAAGTTACAGGTGACTCCTATAAAGTTGGTTTTAACTATGATTCAACCAACTCGAGTGGTAGTTGGTATTTTGGTAGAATCGATAATGACACAGTAATTGCGGTTGACGATACCTTATTTGAGAGTTCAACACTCAATAATTTTACAACAGACATAATTGAAGGGATAAAAGTATCCGTTAAAGATATTTCATTTGACGTACCTCTTTTTAATGCTGGATGGGAGCAAACGAGCAATGCTGTTGAGAATCAACTTATAACGAAACGTTTCTTAGCCATATCACCTGGGGGTGTTGATCATCTATTTTGGAACGAAAACGGCGATACGGCTTCTCTTGACACGATGTATGGGCCTGATTATTACTATGATTACTTCGAAATCGTCGATGGCGTTGAAACTTATTTTGATCTTTTTAGAGCTGTTTCTCACGAGGTCTATGTATCACAATTTGCGGGTGATGTACCAGGAGCGACTAACGACTTAATTAGCTCTTTGCGCGGAATTGGTGGTGGCATTACAGACCCTGAACTTATTCAATCAGATTTACAAATTAGGTTTACAGAGGAAGGCTCGAATGCCAGTATCTGGTCACTTTCACGAGATTATCAACCAGCTGATACCTTAACGCATGTTCCATATGAAATATGGGATATAGAGCGTAATGTAAGACTCGGCGTGGGTATAGCTGATAATAATAATTCCGGTTCTAACAGTGGCATGATAATAGATGGTGAAGAAACATTATTGACCCTTGATAATGACTGGGTTGTGACCATGCACGAAGATTATTACGAAAATGAGAATACGATTTATCCTCTATATAATAATGATGCATCCGGATGGATGTTTACCTTTAGCAGCGCTTCCAAATATTCAATCGGCGATACAGTTAACCTATATTTCTTGAACCCTGTCAAGCCAGGTATTGATGAATATATCTTTACTCCGGAAGTATTAAAAACAACAACGAATCAGGCTGAACTCGATAAACAAATCGACCTCATTAATGTTTTCCCAAATCCTTATTATGGTACTTATAATGAAGAAGTTATGTCTCTAAATCATTATGTTATGTTTTCACATCTTCCGGCTCGCGAGGATATTAAATGCATCATCCGCATATATTCCGTCGGTGGACATCTCGTAAACAAAATTGAACATCATAACTCGGCTTTTAGTGGCAGTACGTTTGACCAATGGGACTTGAAAAATAGTGCAGGCAAAACTATAGCACGAGGAATGTATATCATACATATCGAAGTTGAAAATATGGGGAACAAAATATTAAAGTTAGCGGTGTTTCCGCTTGAAGAATAATCAGAATTGTAAGGATACAAAATTTACATCTGGAAATTACACTGCCTCATGGAAAGGTACAAATTCCATGGGTAAAGCAATGCCTTCAGGTTTATATTTCTATTCAATGGAAGCAGACGGATTTACAGCAACTAACAAAATGTTATTGCTTAAATAATCTGATTCTTTTATAGTTTGAAAAGGGCTCTTCTGAGCCCTTTTTTTGTTACATTTCGTTCCATAAATAAATATTTTCTAAATGCGAATGAATATCACTTGCAATAGAGCCTCCTTTATGTATCTTCATTTGAGAAGAGGAAAGGGACCTTCATATGGAAACACCAGACAATAGACAGCAACTCAAAGCAGGGAATCTCAAGGTTACGCCTCAACGGCTTGCAATTTTGACTTTACTCGGAAAAATAAACGCACATCCTGACGCTGATGAACTCTATTTCGAATTGCGAAAAACTGAAGATAATGTAAGTAGAGCAACCGTTTACAGGGTCTTAGATGCTTTAGTTGAAAACAGCATTGTACGAAAATTAGAGTTCGGTGACGGTAGAGCTCGATATGAAATGCGAACTTCGGCATCACACCATGATCATCTAATCTGCATTGACTGTGGCAAGGTTGAAGAGTTTTTTAATGAGGAAATTGAATCGCTTCAAGTTTCTATTGCAAAGAAATTTGATTTTAAATTAGAACGACATGTACATCAATTATTTGGCATTTGTCAGGATTGCCTAAACAAATGACATTATTAGATATGAAAAAAAATCAAGTTGCACAAATAAAAGGATTTTTGGAATCGTCCGAACTTCAATCTCGTTTAGTCGAAATGGGAATTCTGCCAGGGACTGAAATTCGTATGATTAAACGAACGCCCTTTAATGGGCCTCTCGAATTTAAAGTCCGAGATTATTATGTCTCAGTTCGAAAAAATGACGCTGCTCACATTGAAATTTATTCATAATTATGAAAACCGATTTTAACCGATTTATCGCCCTCATTGGGAATCCTAATTCAGGGAAAACAGCATTATTTAATCAATTAACGGGTATGCATCAAAAGGTATCAAACTATCCTGGCGTAACGGTTGATAGGAAAATCGGGAAACTAAAATTAAATAATAATCAGCATATTGACCTACTTGATTTACCAGGGACATATAGTTTAACAGCTGAATCTTTTGATGAACAGGTCGTTACAGAGCAAGTGTTGCATTGGTTGCATTCTGACGAAAAACCTGAAGTAATAATTTCAGTCGTCGATGCATCGAATTTGAGCCGGAATTTATATTTAACATCACAAGTCATGGATTTAGGGATTCCCGTTGTAATTGCCCTCAATATGTCTGACCGCACTGACGAAGCGAAGAGAATCGCTGAAGAAGATATTAAAAATATGTTTGGTGCAGAAGCTGCCGTCTATGTTTCCGCTTCTCAAAAAACTGGCATTGATGCGTTAAAATCAACACTATCCTTTGCATTGAGACCACATTCTGCAAACGTAAATCACGCTGTAAAACTTTCTAATATATCGTCCATTACGCCACTAATTCAATGGCTTCAATCTGAATTCGCGTACACCGAGGAAGCTGCAATAGCTCAAGGATTAAGATTGGTGACACGTAATTCCACATTCAAGCTTTACAAAAATTATTTTAAAAAGAATAATAACGCTTTAGATTATAAATTGACCAAACTTGAATCCATCGTTCAGCAAAGTCGCGACGCTATGGAAAAGAAGGGGATCTCCTATAAAATCATTGAGGCAACACTACGATATCATTGGCTTGACAAACAATTAGGATCAACGGAAAATGCTAGAGTCGATAAAATAAAAGAATCTTCTTTTAGCGAAAAATTAGACAAAGTATTAACACATCAATATATGGGACCCATAATATTTGTAGGGATCCTATATTTTATTTTTCAAACTATCTTTACATTTTCCAGCTATCCTATGGAATGGATTGATTCTGGCGTCGCTGCTTTCGGACATTCCATCCATCAAATGATGAGTCCTGGAATATTAAGGGATTTACTCGTAGAAGGCGTCATCGGAGGCGTTGGTGCCATATTGATATTCTTACCACAAATACTTATTTTAGTTTTCTTCCTCGCCATTTTAGAAGATACAGGCTATATGGCTCGAGTCGTGGTCATGATGGACAAATTTATGACGAAAGTAGGGCTTCATGGTCGATCTGTTCTACCCCTTATGAGTGGGTTTGCCTGTGCGATACCAGGCGTTATGGCGACGCGAACAATCGATAGTTGGAAAGAGCGACTGATCACTATTCTAATCGTTCCTCTTATATCCTGTAGCGCGAGATTGCCCGTTTATGCCATGCTTATTGGTGCGTTTATTCCATCCGAAAAAGTGTCTGGAATTTTTGGTTTACAGGGTCTCGTTCTGGTATTTATGTATTTTTTAGGAACAGCAACGGCTTTAGTAATCGCAAAAATATTTTCCCGATTCATTACACTGAAAAGTCATTCGAATTTTGTAATGGAATTGCCTCCATATAGAGTACCCCTTTTACGCTCTACACTCTATCAAGTGTATCAAAGAGCGAGGGGCTTTTTAACGGATGCGGGTAAAATCATCTTGGCTATATCTATCGTTCTATGGTTTTTAGCGTCTTTTCCCAAAGTTCAGCATCAGGAAACAGGTGAGATGATGACTAAAATCGAGGCAAGCTACGCCGGACAATTGGGGAAGAAGATGGAACCCTTTATTGCACCTCTTGGCTTCGATTGGAAAATTGGCATTGGTTTGGTTACATCATTCGCCGCAAGAGAAGTCATGGTTTCGACACTTTCGACTATCTATAATGTTGAGGACGGCAGTGGGGAAATGGTGAACCTTTCCAGAGCCCTTGTCAATGATACGAATGAACAGACTGGTAAAAAAACGTATTCAATTCTGACGGCTTTATCCTTGCTCGTCTTCTATGTATTTGCGGCACAGTGTATGGCGACATTTGCCATTGTAAAAAAAGAAACAAATTCCTGGAAATGGCCACTTATCATGACGGGTTATATGACTTCGCTAGCCTATTTTGCTTCTTTATTAGTATTCCAAGGCGGAAAAATCCTGGGAATAGGAGGCTAAAATGCAAGAAATAATCGCTATCATATTGTTTGTGTTATCAATGATATACGTCGCACGTAAGTTTGCGCGTCAATTTTATCATGTCGAAACGGATATTAAATGCAGTCATTGTACTATCAATCCGAATCAAAAAAAGTCGATCCCCCTTATCACGATAAAAAAATAAATTCATATCAAATATTCATGATCGTTTGATGCTTAAGAAAATGTCAATAATGATCCTTCCATGTGTTAAATCTAAATTGATTTAATCCCTTTATTTGGCCTTAAAATCTTTTATATTTTGCCGGAGATTTTACTGCCATTTACATAAAGGAAAATTAGCTTTCTATGATGAAAATTAAAACACAGATGATTCAAGAATTTAAGGCCGGAGATCAGATTCAAGGCTTCTTTCGATGCAATATCAAAGAAGTGCGGAATACGAAAACAGGCTCACCGTATATTCACGTAACCTTATCCGATAAAAGCGGAAAAATCGACGGAAAAATTTGGGAAAATGCTGCTGCATTTCAAAAAACGTTTGAACAAGGCGACCCTGTTGCTGTAAAAGCAAGGGTTACGACATTTCAAAATATTGTGCAATTAGACATCATAGAAATTGCCATTGCAAACCACGAAAAACATAGAGACTATGGATTTGATGCCATTGATTTGTTACCAGCTTCAAAGCAAAATCCTGATGAAATGTGGCAAGAAATAATGGAAATAATCAACGGAATGTCTAACCAATTTCTAAAGACACTATCATTGAAACTGTATTCAAAATATGAGTCCATCATTAAAACGCATCCCGCTTCTATGACATTACATCATGCCGTTTACGGCGGATTTCAAGAGCATGTGCTCTCAATGCTTAAACTCGCGGCATTTGTTGCAAAGCATTATAATGCCGACCCCGATCTTTTACTCACGGGCGTATTGCTTCATGATATTGGCAAAATTAAAGAGCTTAAAACAGTCGAAAAGCCCGGCTATACAGACGAAGGAATTTTATTGGGTCATGTCGTAATGGGCCGCGATATGCTCATTGAGACGGCGAAAGACATTACTGATTTCCCGAAAGAAACATTGATTAAACTCGAACACATTGTCTTGAGCCATCAAGGCAAATATGAATGGCAATCACCCGCACCACCCAAATTTAAAGAAGCTCTACTCGTACACTTCATTGACGAAATGGACGCGCGTATGAATATGATGGAAAATGCCATCCTTGAGGACAAAGAACAGGGCACTTGGACCTCACGTCGCAACTATTTTAGGGTGTCTCTATTAAAGAAAGATTTGTTTTTTGATGAATCTGAATGACTACCGTAAATTGTCTTTTATGGCATTTTGGGTCTCGTTAATCTTTTCAATCGGTTTTCTTTTTGCCATGATTCCAAATGTAGAATTTGTAACATTATTGGCTTTTCTCGCCGGTGTTTTACTTTCTTATAAAAATGGAATTGCTGTTGCCGTGATGGGAGAAGGGCTCTATTCTGCACTCAATCCAATTGGCTCGGGACTCGCATTCCCAGCTCTTTTTATGTCCCAAATTATCGGTATGGGATTCATAGCCTATTTCGGTGCATTACTTTCAAAAGTTCTTATCAATCAATCACTTACATACAAAACACGATTATTAAATGGAATCATAGGTGCTTTATTAACCCTTAGTTATGATGGCATTACGGCGCTAAGTTACCCATTGACAGCAGGGATGGATTGGTCAGGAACTTGGAAGACCTTGCTCGTGGGATTACCGTTTTTCTCAATACATATGGTCGCTAATGTGGTGATTTTCGCCTGGGTTATGCCAGAGTTAATCAAAAGTACCCATATGCAAATCATTCAATTTCAATTACAATTAACTGAAAAAAGTGTTACGGATATTCATTTCAACGCACTCACAGATAAAGTCTAATGCATCAAAAAAAAGTTTCCATTGAATTGCTCCTATGTATAAATCCCTAGAATTTACAAAGCCGAGAATAAATCATGCAGTTCGATTGATTCTGCTGTCTCTGTTTTATTTAAATTTGAATGGACAACTTTTATTTCCGAGTTACGCACCGAATATTGAACCTAATTTTGGTGTACGTGTCGGAGAAGCTGGAACCTGGGATGTCTCCCGACCCTATGGTAGCGAAGGTTTTACGCTTAATCATTGGAATCAAAGCCTCGATTTAAATCCCACAGGGAGTTCGCTTCAAGCTATCTGGATTGCCGGATCGCTGCCTTATACTTCATCTAAAATGGGTTTAGACGTGCCGTTGACATCCTCAAACGATACAGCCGCCACTTGGTTAGAAGTACATTATAAACAAGGCGATTATAATATTATGAACTTTGGGATTTGGTACCATACTTCAATTTCACCCCATCAATATTATGGTCAATTACATGAGATACGCAAATTCCCAAGATATATTGGTTCTGATTCTTATAGCGTGGAAGATCATCGTGCACAATGGATCGTCAAAGAGGACAAAAAATCCATGCGATTGACGGCACAATTGCATAAAGCATTGCTTCCTTTCAATGATTTAAATTATGATGAATTGGGACTAACTGGGATTCTCGGATTATCAGTGTATGAGCATCAGTATGCGACGGGGGGTATTCAAATTCATGATTCAACTCAAAAATGGATTCGCAACTTTGAACTGTGGGAGAGAGTTGGGTCTCGAAAATGGCTTGGAAATGAATCTCATGAAACCCGAACAATCGCTTTGATGGGCTTTTATAATAGGTCTGAATCAATGGATTTCTTAAGCGGTGGCGTACATTTTAAAAATGATAGTACGCGTTTGACTTACCCTGTGTTTGATGCCAATTTCAAAATGAATATCCGTCATTTTGATGCCTTTAACGTGGGTTTTAAAAGCCTTTATCATCACAATGTTGAAATAAGTCCCGATATTAGAATCGAAAAAAAATGGAATAAATTTAAACTCAGTTTCCTAACGAAACCGCTACTACAGACTGATATCAAAGAAGTGACGGCACATTTACAGACTGTTTCCTCCCTAAACGTATTTTACCAATTTGATCAATTTGGTTCGCAATCAATTCAATTTTGGGAAACAAACCATGGGGCAATGGGCTGGAAAGCACGTTATGCAATACAGACGGACTCAAGAAAATTATTTACCATACAATATGACCAACTATTAAAGCATGAGAATGAAATATTCAATTTTGCGGATGAAAAATTAACGTGGTCGATCTACTTGCCTATTCGTTTGCGATCCGGTGCCTTGCTTATTTTCCCAGGTCTTATGGGAGAACATTATTTCAATGTAAATTCAGGAGTATTTAATCCGGGTAAACTGCGCGTAGAACCGTCACCCTTTATTTTTAATCGTGATAACGTGCACCTTGTCCATGCAAATATCACGGCTGTAATTCAAACATTAAGTATCAATTATACAAATTATAACGCCAATTATGATCCCCTTTTAACGAATATTTCTGCCCTTAATCTGCCACAATCATTTATTTCATTGACCAATACTCCCACAGAATCAAGCTTCCATGTTTTAACCGTAACATGGGCGTTTATGAATTGATTCTGTAAAAGATATCACAAGAACTCATACAAAAATATCCCACAATGAAGTGGGATTATTTTTATAGTTATGAAAAGTTTCGAGAATTATCTTAATAAGGTTATTTTCAAAATATCGGAGCTATTATTGGTAAATATTTTTACAAAGTAAATCCCACTTGGTAGAGGTTCTCCGTCAAAAGTGAGACCATTCCAGTTGATACTATAATGCCCCGCTGCGAAAGTTTGAGTGGGATATTCACTGATGATATGTCCATTAATATCAATTATATGAGCTGATAAACGTGTCTCTTTTTCCACTTCAAAATCAATCATCGTATTTGGATTAAATGGATTCGGATAATTTCCATTAATTTCAAATTCTCTTGCCTGCAGTGGTGTCGCTGCTACGGCATTAGATGCCACACTTAATACAATTTCAGTCGGTAGCGCTCCCACAACAAAATTATTAATAAATTCGCCATCGGCATTATAAACACGGATATTATCAGGAGCCACATAGTCTGTAAGACCAAAATAGAAATTATCATTAATAATTGAGAACATATAGACATTTTCCATATCACTGATTTCACCATCTGATACAAGTTGAAGACTATCATCCATCATAGCAGCGCCAGTGAACGTAGAACGGTATATACTATTATTCATGATGGCTAGATCGCCTCCATAGCTATAACTAAGGCCGTAATCAACAGCGAGAACATCACCTGTTAGAAGATTGATTCGAGAGGTCCCTGCAAACGTTTCCCATGCATCATTATAATACGTGCTGGCAATGTAAAGATTGTCATCATGAATAAGCAAACGACCTGGCCCAGGTATTACATTATAACTATTTAGAGTCGACCATTCACCGTTGGTATTTGCTAATTCCAATACTTGATTTGAACTGGACCAATCTGCATTCATCGTTAGCGACACATAGAGTTTTCCGTCATAAGTCAAAATATCTTCAGGCATTCCGTTTACGTTTATCGTGTCCTCGATCTGATAATTATCAAGATTAATCTTCAGAATAGCGTTCAAATTCCATGATGTAACATAGGCGGAATTGTCCAATATCGCTAAGTATCGAGGTGACACACCAGAAACGTCAATTGTATGGACATGAGTTGGATTGGCGTTATCAGTGACACTAAAAATTTCGATACTGTGGCTGTTATTCATACAAACGTACATTTTAGAATCGACGATTTTCATGGATTGTCCTGTGTCGCCCATCTGAGAGGCATCAAATCCTATAAACGCTGGAATCGAAGCCGAAGAATTATTTATGTCCAGAGACCAGAGAGACGCATTCGTCGAGCCATAATTGCCTTCGCATAAGACGAAGAGACCGTCTTGAGCAAATGCCAACAAAGTGAGTATTAATAGGAGTAGAATGTGTTTCATTATTTCCCTTTCAAAGGTTGATGAGGTGTGCTTATGACTATGAAATATTTTATCATTATTCTTCAGGGTTCCTAAAATTATAGAGAATATTTATAGAAAAAGATCGAGGTGGTTCTGGGTAGCCTAAAATTGTTTCGTAATAAACATCTGAAATATTATCTATTTTTAGATGGATGGAAATGGGCTGCAAAGTTGTACCGATTCCAAGGGAATAGAATGTCGCTTCAGGCAAAATGATATCTTCAGGGTAGCCATACATACTGATGCGAGATGCGATGTAATCGGCTTGGAATGTTGCATTTAGGCGATGCCATGATGCCCGGAAATTGCCCATTCCCGTTTGATTAGGTGCAAATCGTAAGGCTTTGCCATTATGAAAATCGCCACTCAAACTTTCTGAATGATGCCATCCGTAATGCATGTTGAATTCTAAATTTGAATGTATTTGAAAATGCCCCGATGCTTTGATACCGGAGCGTTTGGCTTCCAGAATATTGACGGGTCGCCAATAGGCGTTTTGCGGCATCCATTGAATTAAATTTTGGCTGATTTTTCCATAAGCCAAAATTCGAAAATGAGTAGAGGGAAATATCCAATTTAATGAAGCCAGGTGTGACTGTGTTGTCTCTGCCAATAGGGCAGGATTACCGCCTGGTTGCCAGTACAGGTCGTTTAGTGTTGGGATGCGGTAATACGACTCTTGACTTAGAAAAATTTCGGGCAAATAGGGGAGCTTTGATTCCCAGGATATTGAATAGCCATAATGTGTAAGTTGAGATTTTAAGTTTTCTTGATGGGAATGAATATTTGCCGTTCCACGAAACCCTAAAGCAAGAGAAACTATTAGATTCGCCGTCATTTGAGTAATGCGACGATGGACATTATTCTCTACGGCGTCCGACGATAACGATTCAAAGCGATCTTCTCTCGATGCAATAAATTTAATAGCATTATACTCAATTGACCCTCGGAGATGAATAAGGTTTGTTTCACTATTGTGTTGGTAGTGGCGAATTAGCATACCCAACTTTTGATCAAAATATTCTTCCGAACTCCGTCGCATGAGTTGCCCAAAAAGGCTGCCCTTTTTAAACATCATTGCTGATTGAAATCCCAACAGGGATAATTTATCAGAGCGCCTGGAAACCGTATCGGGATTCCATGATTGTCCTGCTACACCTCGATTTTGTTGCGATTCTAGGCCAATGATGCGTAAATAGGCGAGGTTTGGAATAAGGAGTTGCCCTTGGGAAAAAACGTAATCCTGCCTAAAGTTATTATTTCGTCTTGATGTCTCAATATCTCGCCAAATCGAAGGATAATTTCCCTCATATTCTGAGTGTCCTCCCGCAAAAAAGAGCTTTTTATTTTCGGTATTCAAATTCCATGCGCCAGAGATTTGCCTTTCACCAAAGCTCCCAGCCGTCATAGAAATATATCGTTTATCAAAATCAGTTTGGATGCCGATTACGCCATCACTCATACCAGATTGTTTTTGTCTTTGGCTTAAATCAAAAGAAATTGTATTAAAAAGTTGAGGCGGTAATTGGGAAATATCCGTGCTACCATTTTGAGCGGATGTCAAATCAAAGCCGTTCAGAAGAATCTTGGTTTGAGAAGCTGAGCCGCCGTCTGAGCTTATTTGACTAATGCCTGCAGGTCCACCATAGCGTTTAATCGTTACGCCAGGTAATTGCTTAAAAAAAGTCGAGGATCGGATTGAAACAGGTTCGTCATGATTTGAAATCAGGTATTTCGGACTTCGTAATTCCTGCTGCTGATAGTCTGCATCCACCGTAATATCATTAAGCCTAATGACATCGAAATTTAAACGCCAGATTTGATAATTGAAATTTTGAATAAGCACCGTATCAGTGATAGTGCCAATTCTTGACAGCTTAAAGACATCTCCTAAAGAAATATTTCCGCTTACACTAAAATACCCATTTATATCGGATGTATCCCAAACGTTTGTTTTGAGATTTTGAATTTGGACAAAGGAAATGCCATTGTTATTAGCGTCGACAATTTGCCCTGAGATGGTCGGAATCGCCCAAATGACAGTATGGAAACTTAGAAAAAATACGAAAAGCCTTAGGAGAGTTTGATTGGAATGTTGTGGGAAGAGAAGGATAATTCTTTGCCTTTTTCGCGAAGGTTTATGAATTTAAGGGCGGTAATGAAGTATCCTGACTCCCGAATCAACCAAATCTCAACGCCTTCCCATCGTATCATAGTGGCCTTTGTTGAGTTTGTCCTCGGTTACAGTAGCGCGACTGTGCTCGATTTTCACGAGCTTCCATCATTGCACCGCCAATTGTCTAATAGCGAAGTGAAAGTAGTTGAAATGGCTTGTTTTGAAAGTTAAAAAATTCGGAAAATAGAAGAGAGTCTGAGTCTAGAATTTATGTAAATCGACAACGTTTTTGTTAGACATCATTGATTAATGTAGAAATAGTGAGTTCGTTGCTAATTAGGCTTTGTGCACCACAACTTGAGGAAACGGAATAGTGATATTATGCTGTTTAAAAGCTTTGAAGATGGCACTATTTAAATCGTCTTTAACGTGAAGTAAATCCTCGGGTTGCGCCCAGACCCATAATTCGAAATTAAGAGATGAATCACCAAATTCCATAAAACGAACTTTAGGTTCAATCACATGATCGGCAAGAGGCGAATCTGCACCAACTTTATAAAGGATTTCTCGCACTAAATCAATATCGGAGCTATAGGAAACACCAACTTGCACTTTGACGCGACTCTTTTCGTAAGGACCACCCGTAATATTTATAATTTTTGAATTCCCAATAATTGAATTGGGTATGGTAATTTCGACATCATCTGGTGTCAGCATGCGTGTAGAACGAATACCAATTTCCGTAACTTTACCGCGTTCAGAACCATCGAGTATAATAAAATCCCCAATTTTATAGGGGCTATCGGCAATGATAAAAATACCAGCAAAGAAATTTGCCAAACTATCTTTAGCTGCAAAACCTAATGCGATACCAATAATACCAGCAGAAGCCATCCATGCGGTTAAATCAACATCCCATGAAATAAGCGTAAAATAAATGGTCCCGCCCCAAATTAAAATAAACGCAATATTTTCAAAAAAAGGTAGCGTTGACGGTTGAATTACAATTCCACGTTTTTTACGTTTTGAAAACCATTTTAAGGTTTCATATATAATTAGTTGACTTGTTTTAGCCCATGTAATAATAAGTACAGTTTTGATTATTCCGTTTATAAAAAAATGTGCTAATTCAGGTAATGTTAGTTGAGAAAATGCAAAGAAAAATCCAGCACCTAAAATTGATAAATAGATGGATTGGTTAATACCCCTTACCATTTCAGAATTCCAAGCGCTTCGCCTGTCTTTTGCTAGTTTTGTAAATACTCGACTGATCAAAGTTTGTATAAACTTACCTGCAATGACGGTAAAAAGAAAAATGACTAAGCTCATAAGAAGAGGCGTGTTAATCATAAAATTAAAATATTTTGTGAGTACCGAAATTAATTGTTCCATGGGTCTAAACTAAGAAAATAGTTGACGGCTAGAAGTGAATAAATTGTTAAAAAAAAATGTTTATCAATCGTTTTGATTCAAATAGATATGTTTCAGATCATCAAGGATTTCTAAGATATCATTACGACGTGTTTTAAGTTGTATTACGAGATTGGGTTGTTGCTTTCGTAAAACAAGAAATTGAAAATATCGCCAATACTCTTTTAATTTGTCCTTAAAAAAAAGTGAGTACTTACCCGAGGGTAATAAGAGAAAAATAAACATAATTGTCCAAAATGGTGATTGAAAATAGGCGGCAACAAGCCAAATTTCTAAACTATAAATTATCAAATATGCAACCATACCAACGAGAAATTTAACGGTTGAGTAATATTCGATTTCTATATTGATTCTATTTAAAATGAGTCTAGGAAGTTGATAGGGGATACCACTTGTTAAGAAGCCAAATAGAAAAAGTGGCAAACCGATAAAACCTTGGAATATGGCCCTCGAAATTTTGTATGCACCAATGCCTGTATGGGAATCTGAAAGGAACTCGTCTTCTAAATGATAAAGTTTTAATTGATCCATGTAATTTTGAAGCTGTTCAAAGATCGCATTGAATTGAATAGGGTTATTGTCGTACAACCAATGTACAGCATCAATAATACCTTTTGTGACAAGAAAATCTTGCTTAATCGTTCGAAATAAAAGGGATTCATCGACCATTAGCTCTTTTTTGTAGATTATTTCTAATGCTTCAACGGCTTGAGTTACCTCGCTTTTTTGCACCGTCGCGGTCAAATATTCTAAGTCAGATCTAATTTTCTCCGTGATGGCATTCACCGTTGCGATTTCGTCTTTATAGTATGCTTGCCTATAATCTTGAAGTTTGATGGGATTGCCATACTTAACATACACATTGCTATAGAATGATGTCGGATCAGAATAGTTGATGCCTATAGGCATGATTGTGACACCTAATTCAAAATTATGAGCCAATTCTGCACCTAAGCCTATGCGCGTTATTCCCGTTTTAATAGGATGCAGTTGTCGATCCATTTGGCTGATACCTTCGGGGAAGATCATGATTGATTTGCCTTTGCTCAAGAAATCGTAACACGCTTCAAACGTCATTTCATTTTTTGACGTATTGTTACCGACGTCTGCTTTTCGATAAACGGGGATGATGGGTAAACGCGTAAAAATCCAGCGTAAAACATTATTGTCAAATAATGTACTTTTCGCTAAAACATGAGGATTTCTGGAAGAAGTGTAAGACACAAGCATCGGATCCATTAGGGTATTTGGATGGTTGGCGGCGAGGAGTACGGGCCCAAACAATGGTAAACGTCCTTTACCTGAAACGACAATTTTTTTAAAGAAAAGATTGAGTCCAATTATAGCAAAAAATTTAATAATTCGATAAATCATAGTGAAAGTTTTATGTAAAACAGATTAATCAGGTGTTTGAACTTTATTTAATAAGATCATCTTGATAAAAAGGCGGTCTTTTAGGATGGATAATTCATCATCTCTTTTTTGAGGTTGATGCATGGGGGCAAAATGCTCAAAGAAATTACATTCCCATGGACGATATATTTTCGCCCCGTTCTCCCCATTAGGCGTCTCGTTAAAATGTAAAAATTGTTTGAACAAATCAGCTGTCATCCCAATTGTGAGTTGATTATGTATGGCACTATAGAGAGTGTTATTGTAATGCAAAAATCCATTCCTTCTTTGAATCAATATATCCTCTATCAAAGCGGAATCAATGCTATAAATATTAGTCATGAGCAAAAAAAAGCCACCTCATTTCTGAGGTGGCTTTGTAGCGGGGGGCGGACTTGAACCGCCGACATCAGACTTATGAAGCCTGCGCTCTAACCGACTGAGCTACCCTGCCACTTTTTTGAAAGCCCGCGAAGATATACGAGTGTTATCCCCTTGGCAATACGAAAAAAGGTGAAAAATCTCAGTTAAATTACTTTGTAAACAAGTAATCCAATCATAACGATAAGTGCTACATGAATCATGGCAACACTCCAATTCCCTTTTTTAATTTCTTCCCATTCATCGATATCTGAGGAGAACCAATCAAAAACCTTGATAGCAATGGCGACACCAATCGAAAAACCAATTGAAGCAGCAATAGCCCAGCCGATACCCTCTAAATAGCTGACCCAAATTGATTTCTCAAAGGGAGAAGCAGCCATCAAAAATGTTGGTAGGAAAAATAATAAAGCGACCATTTTCTTTGTTAGAATTTTCATAATATTCCTTTATTAGTTAATATTAATACAATCTGATGTGAATTTTTCAATTGATATAAGACGATTAAATAAATCAATTGAGCAAGCTGCCGTAGACGAAAAGTAGAATGTTTCTACATTTTTATATTGTGCAGATGCAATAACGACAATTTCGTTTATAGGATTTTTAGCATCTTTAATAACGGAAGCACCTGCTAAAAACGCTTTATAGGCTATTTCCATCAATAAAGTACGTCTACCTGTTACATTTATAACTAAAACACGTCCCTTTTCAGCCGATGTTTGAATCTCCATTTTTGGAGCATCAATACTGCGCCCTAGTTTTTGGAGTGCTTCTTTTGAATGTGTAATAATTTGGTAGTCATCGTATTCTTGTCCTAATGCAACATTTGGCAACAAAAAGCTAAAAACCGATAAAGAAATTAGAAAAATACTTAATTTTGAAGATTTCATAAATGTCCCATGTTGTTAATTAGATGACTTTAAATACAAGTAAACCTATCATGACAATGAGTGCTACGTGAATCATCGCGACGCTCCAATTGCCTTTCGAAATTTCTTCCCACTCATCAATATCGCTTGAGAACCAATCAAAGACTTTAATCGCTATCGCAACTCCAACTGAAAAACCGATTGAAGCCGCAATGGCCCATCCAATTCCTTCTAAATAGCGCATCCAAATAGATGTTTCAAAGGGTGAAGCAGCTAAAAGAAAGCTTGGGATTAAAAACAAAGTTAAACTTAATTTCCTAAGTGTTCCGTTCATAAAATGTCTCTCCTATCTTATTATTAAACAATTATTGATGAATTCATCGGCTGATATGGTCCTATTATAGAGTTGTTCAACATGTTTCGCCAATGCTTGAAAATAGTATGTTTCTGTTCCTTTGTATTGAGCAGATGCATTGATAACAATTTGATCAATAGGCTCTTTTGCCTTTTGTATAACCCCGCCAACATTATAAAACGTATTGTAAACCATATCGACAATGATCGTTCGTCGTCCACTTAAATTTATGACTAAGCTTCGTTTATCATTTAAATTTTGAATACGGATACCCGTATTGCCAATATTAATGCCATTGTGTCGAAGGATGTCTTGCGTTTGTAAAATCAAATCATGATCATCAAGAGCCTGTCCAAAAGCAAAGGGACTTGTACACAACAACAGAACTACTAATATGGCGACGCGATTAATGTTGATTTGGTTTTTCATATTACGTCAATATCCTGGAACCTTATCAAATTCTGGTCTTGTAAATTCATTTTCAAATGCTGAAATCGCACGTTGCATATTGCCGGTTAAATCATCACGAACAGCTTTAATAGTAAGCGTAAGGGCGTTTTCAATGGCTAAGGAAGTTGATTTCCCATGACATTTTAAAACGAGCCGTTCGAGGCCAAGAATCGGAGCACCACCGTATTCTTGATAGTCTGTGATGCGCTTTAAACCTTTAATCCCTGAGGAAAGAAAGATAAGTCCCATTTTCCAAATAAAGTTTTTCTTAAATGCGTATTTACCCAGTCCCATCACCGTTTCTGCGGCGCCTTCCATGGTTTTTATGGCAATATTTCCAATAAAACCTTCGGTGACAACAACATCTGCAACACCCCGCATCAAATCATTACCTTCGATATTCCCGATGAAATTTAAGTCCGGAAGGGAGGATAAGATTTCATAAGCATTTGTGTAACGCTCACCACCTTTATTCGATTCCGCTCCCATATTTAATAGAGCTACGGTAGGTAATTCAATGTTTTTAATCTCTTTTGCATAAGCAGCGCCCATGAGGGCAAAATGAACGAGATGTTCGCTTTCAACAAAAACATTTGCACCGACGTCAAGTATCAACGAAAAACGATCTCTTCGTTTAAGTTCATTTTTGGTAGGATAAACGGCAGCTAGAGCTGTACGATGCACTCCTTTAATGCGCGGAATTTGTTGCGCTGATGACAATACTAAAGCGCCTGTATTTCCAGCGGAAATGAGTGCATCCGCTTCTTTATTTGCGACCAATTTAGCGGCTTCAATCATAGATGCTTTTGGGAATTTGATAATAGCATCTTTTGGTTTCGCATCCATTGGAATAGCTTGATCCGTGTGGTGAATTTTTATTTGTTTTCGAATATCAGAGTGCTTTTCAAGGTAGGAGAGAATTTTTGCTTCATCGCCAACCAGCGTCACGCTTAAATCATTTTGATATTCTAGATTCGCTTTTCTAAGGGAATTAATGACGCCCTCTATGATAACTTTGGGAGCGAAATCGCCGCCCATGGCATCAACTGCTAAGTGTATTCTATTCATAATAAGCTCTTTTACTCTTTTTTCCAGCGATCGATTAGTTCTAAGATAAGTCGAACACCCACACCTGTTGGACCATCTGGATTATAGGACTTACCGCTTTTGTTCCATCCCGAACCCGCGATATCAATGTGGCACCATGGAGTCCCTTTTTTAACAAATTCTTGTAAAAAAGCTCCGGCTGTTATAGCACCCGCTGCTCGACCATTCCCCGTGTTTTTAACGTCGGCAATCTTGCTTTTAATATCTTCTGTAAAGTCTTCATCAAGAGGTAATTGCCAGACTTTATCGTGTGTAAAATCGGAGACACTTTTAATCTCGTCAGCAAAATCTTGATTATTACTAATAACGGCACTATAACGATGGCCTAAACCAACAACAACGGCGCCGGTCAGCGTTGCAAAATCAACCAGTCCATCAACTTTAAAATTTTCTGTTAGATAGGATAATGCATCAGCGAGAATAAGACGACCCTCTGCATCTGTATTTAAAACCTCTATCGTTTTACCATTATACGCTTTTAGAATATCACCCGGCTTGTATGCTTTTGCCCCTAACAGGTTTTCCGTAGAGGGTACAATTGCCACAATATTTAGTTTTGGCTGCATCGTTGCAACGGCCTGCATGATGCCTAATACGGCTGCTCCGCCAAGCATGTCAAATTTCATCTCGTCCATACTGGCTGGAGGTTTTATCGAAATACCACCTGAATCAAACGTGAGACCTTTTCCAACGAGACCAAGTGTTTTGCCATCTTTTTCGTCGCCTGTATAATGCATAATAATAAACTTTGGTGGTTCGTCTGACCCATCACTAACACCCTTGATGCCGCCGAAACCCATTTTTTCAAAATCTTCTCTATTAAAGATTGTCAACTTAAAATTAGGCGCTTTAGCAATCTCTGACGCTGCATTTGCAAGGTATGTAGGGGTCGCTACATTTCCAGGATGATTGCCTAAATCTCGAGCGGTATTGACAGCTTTTGCAGTTGTGAGACCTTTCTTAATTGAGCTCTGGATGTCGTGCTTGCAGCTTAAAATGATGTGCTCAAGTACAAACTCAGGATTTTCTTCATCTTTCGATTTGTAATGGTTAAAGGTATAAGCACCCATCCCAAAACCTTCTACTAAGACATTGACGAAATCTTTACCTAAAGCCGGGCCACCAAGATACTCGCTCGCTACATTTTCTTTTTTTAAAGAAATCAATTCTTTTACCGCTGTGGCAGCAACTTGACGACATTTATCAGTCGTGTATTCGTCTCTCTTACCTAAACCAATAACAAGCAATCGCTTAAAAACGGTGCTCCCACTAGTATAAAGTAACATCTTCTTATTGAGTTTTGCTTTAAAGCTGTCTTCTTTTAAGGCGTAAGAGAGTTGACCATTACAGGCTGCATCTACAAGTTGATGCTTTTCGGATAAATCTTCGCCTTCGAAAAGGCCGATAGTATAGATATCTAAATCTTTGAGAGTATCAAATGATTGAGTGGTAATTCGCATTCCTAAAATTTCCTCCAGAGGTGTGAGTCATTGTTTTTCATTGGTCGTCAACTTAATTAAATAAGATTCATTTAAAATGGTAATTCGTCGATCCTAATTTGCTTTCTTTTTTTCTATTTGAGATTTTAAAAAATCCTGTATCCCGTTAACAGTGGCGTTTGCTAAAGCGTCTAATCCTTCATTTGATAAAAGGAAAAGTTCATCGTCTGGATGCGTCATATATCCGCCTTCTATAAGGAAAATCAGGTATTCTGTTTGACGCGTTAAATAGTAATAATATCGCGTAACTTTACCATTTGCTGGCAAACCCATACCCAACAAATATGGATACGTCGTGTCGCAAAGAGGCTTAGAACTTGGCCAAGTGTAATAGGTTGATGACCCTCGAACCGTCATTAAATCAGTACTTGTTGCCGGGGCGTTATTGTGAGCCATAATAAAAATGTGTATACTATCAGACACCGATTTTTCTGCTCTTTCGTTGAGACTGAGTTGTCGGTCATCTTCTCTCGTCATAAAAACCGTCGCGCCTGCATCTTCAAGTAGTCTTTTAATCATCATTGTATATCGCAAATTTGCATCTGCTTCACCATAACCACTAACACCTAAAGCGCCGCGTTCCCAACCGCCATGGCCAGGATCAATTTCGAATCGGATGCCTTCAAAAACAGCAGTAGGATTTATGACAGGTGGTTTTCGGATACCGACAACAAAAAAATCTCCTTCATAATGTCCATACCATCCCCATAATTGTTTATTTTTAGTCGTGAACGTCATTTTCCAAATGCGATCAGATACTTGATAGCGTTCGATTGTTTCAACAACATCATTTTCCTCAGCATATTTTGTCCATTCCCAGCCTTGTTTAGCGCCATAAAAAGTTAGCTCTACGCGAGTGGGGTTTAGGTATTCACGAATTTCATAAGGGGGATGATTCGAACCCACCGACATGCGATACACTTCCCAATCCTCCTGAATTTGACCCTCAAGAGAACCTAATGTGACTATTGGGGGTGGATTATGAGACACAATCTCGACCTGATTGATATTGATATAGCCATGACGATTTTCATCCAATAAAACACGATAATAATGCCCAACTCGACCCTCAATTGCTAAATCTATGTCTTTGTTCAGAGGGAGTATTAGTTGATTTCCATCTTCTTGATCATACACGCGAGAATCATCAACAGAGGTCCGACCATGATAAACATGATCCATAATTTTTAATGATTTAAAGTAACGTTTGGGTAATTTTCTTGAGAAAAGACCCTCATCATCTCTAAATTGAATGACATACGTTTTCGGCTCTATTCCTAGAGGGAGCAGAATTTCACCAAGATATTCACCTTTATTAAATAGGTTTTCATTGAACTTGATCCAATTAGTGAGTCCTTTTATACGGAAGGAAAGCTTTTTAGATTTCTCCCAATAAATTTTGATAGGGAGGTTGGAACCCGCTTTGCGCCACAGAATATTACGAGAATTCGGCCACATCTCTTTTCTAGCGTCACTTTGATGTGGTTCTGGTTGCGTAATTGTTAATGTGTCCGATAGTTCTACGTCATTCAAAAGACTCGTGAAAACAAAGGTGTTAACACCTTTGTTAAATTGGAGAACGGTTGTTAAAGCACCTGAGGGGAAAACAGGTATAGGATTCCCCTCTAAATAAACTTCAGCCTTTGGATGTGTATAAGCTCTCAATCCAACTTGATTTCCATAAAATAAGTCATCATTTTGTGGATATACAAAATGAATGTGGCCATCACTTGGTATGTTATTATTAATATAGATTGAATCAGGTTTTTCATCATTGATCATAAAGTAAACGTGCAGAATCTCCTCATAAGATTTACCTTTTGATTCGAGTCGAACAGGAATAAATCCGTCTGAAGTCTCCAAATTATAAACATGGCGATATAATCCAGCTTCATCTGCTTTAAACGTGCTGTCTAAAATAGTAACTTGAGCGTTGGCTTCCGTATTAAAAGCTATTTCAACCTGTCTAAACCAAAGTTTAGATTCTTGTTTAGGATGTTTCCATTCAATGCCTAATTCTTGGCTAAAAACAAGTGTGAATGTAAAAAGTATAATGAGATTGATTTTATGAAAATTTTTCATTTTAGGAACTTTCATGGTTTAAACGGTCAATAGTGACGAATGATTTTGCTTTAGGAGTTTGCCTTTGCATTGCCCGCAAACATAAAGTTAAAAACGCATTCTGCAAGACTAGACAAGCTACCTTATATTTACAAAAATATTGATTTCGTTGAAGTCCTTTTATACAATAGAATTGATTATGAAAAATGTAAATTGAGATACTATTGTTCGCGTATTTGCGTGATTTGAGTTACATCTATTATAAAGCTCAATGCTAAATGGTCAGATATTTTGTTATAATTTCTTTATCTCAAAAAATCTTAAAGATATTGGCAGCAACGAGGAGTCGTTTACTTTGTGCCCACAATGAAGTGCAATAGATATTAAATTATTTGAGGAACAAACATGAAAAGAATGATTCTGTTATTGATTTTAATTATGAGCTTATCGAACCTCGTTCAAGCGCAAGTTATTGCGGTTCAACCATCTTTAGAAGATGTAAATTCAGCATATGATGCGGTCAGCAATCCATACATAATCTCGACAATGGGCCATTTAAGCTGGCTTACTCAAAATCCAAGTGCTTGGGATAAAGCATATAAACAATCGGGGACTATCGATGCATCGATTACTCAATTTTGGGATGACATTGATGACAATAGTGATAATGATAAATATAATGATCCTAATGATGCAACAGATACTGGATTGAATGAGGGATTTGCGCCCCTAGGAAACGGCAGTACCCTTTTTACAGGTTTCTATTACGGGCAAAACGATACCATTCTAGACGTGACAATTAATAGAGCTTCAAGCAATTTCGTTGGTTTTTTTGGATATTTAAGTGGTGCAACAATTGAGGATGTCGTACTCATGAACATCAACGTTACGGGGCATAATTATGTTGGTGGATTGGTGGGTCGAAATTATGCTTCATCGACAATCGATCATTCTCATTGCTATGGAGTGATCCTCGGGAATGACTATATCGGAGGACTGGTTGGTTATAATTCATCATCCACTATAAATAGTTCGTTGAGCTCGGGGTATGTTAACGGAAGCGGTCGTTATATTGGTGGGCTAGCGGGTGACAACAGTTATTCATCCGTCATTAGTTATTCGCATGCGAGTGGCTCAGTATTAGGAAGTGGTGATTATGTGGGTGGTTTAGTAGGACTCAACTATTCTGGCTCAACGATTCAAAATAGTTACAGCAACAATACTGTAACAGGTAATAGTAATTATGTCGGTGGTATTGTGGGTCTCAATGATAATAATGGTACTTTAACTGCTTGCTCAAGTTCAGGAATCCTAGTCGGTGGTGATTATATAGGGGGACTCGTCGGTAATAGTGAAGGCGGTGGGGATCTTTCGAATTGTTCAAGTTCACGTAATGTAACCGGGATGAACTTTGTAGGTGGACTTATCGGCTATAGTTCAGCTTCTACAACAAGCAAATCATTTAACAGCGGCAATGTTGTTGCCGGTGGCAATAATATCGGCGGTTTAGTCGGATATAATTCATATTCAACGGTCAATAATTCCTACAGCACAGGTTCTGTAACAGGAAACGACTATGTAGGCGGCTTTATCGGGCGTCATTATACATCATCAAATATAAATTATTGCTATAGTACTGGCGCTGTCAGTGGGCAAAGTTCTCGCGTAGGTGGTCTCGTTGGTGGTAGTAATTTTTCAACCACAACGACGCGTTATTCTTTCTGGGATGTTGAGACATCAGGTAAGATGACAAGTGACGGCGGTACAGGAAAAACAACAGCTGAAATGAAAGATTATTTGACATTTCTTGCGGCTGGATGGGATTTTGTAAGCGAAACGGCCAATGGCACTAATAATTATTGGGATGCTGATCAGCTTGCTACGGTGAATGATGGTTATATGATTTTATCTTGGCAATCAGGTGCCGATAATACATTACCTATCGACCAAACGTTTGTAAGTAAGGAATTTGCATTGGGTCATACCTATCCAAACCCTTTCAACGCAGCGTTTACACTTCCATTTACACTCAATGAAACGATGCTTGTTACAGCGTCTATTTATGACATTACGGGTCGACAAGTTCAACTTATTTTTGACCAAGAAATGAGTCCAGGCGAATATAGCCATATCGTTAACACAGCGAATTTAAGCTCGGGTCTCTACTTCTTAAGTATTCGCATGGGTAATAATGTACAAACACGAGAGATTGCATTAATTAAGTAATATTTGTAGCATTAATAAAAGATTATCAGGCCTCATTATCATATGGGGCTTTTTTTCATTATTCCATCTTTCTCATTTGCTTAATCCTCTGTAAAAATGCTGATGCCTTTAATTATTTCCACTGAATATGTGAGAATTCAAGGATTAATGTAGGGCTAAAAATCCGTCTTTGCTTGATTCCACTAATCGAAGTGACTTTTATTACATTTACCGTTGAGCTAAATGTTAGATTGTTTGACGTTTTGTTATAATTTCTTTATCTCGAAAAATCTTTAAGCTATTGGCAGCAAGGAGGAGACGTTTACTTTGTGCCCACAATGGAGCAACAATAGATATTAAATTATTTGAGGAGAAAAAATGAAACACACACTCAGAAGCAACAATAAAGGCTTCACACTTATCGAAGTCCTTGTCGTCGTTATAATTGTAGCTGTATTGGCTGCAGTTGCTTTCCCAATTTATCAACAATACGTAAAAAGTGCCTATGCCTCAGAAGCTCAAGCCACAATTGGCGCCATCATGAATGCATCACAAATGTATTATCAAGATATGGGTACCTATCCTGAAGATGTCGAAGCACAACTGGAACCCCGCTATTTGCAAATAAACAGAGCGACGAAAAAATCTTGGACATTTGTTCTTGTTGGTGGTGGTGGCGAAAATCCCCCTAGTCAAATTACGGCTACAAGTACTGAAGAAATGAAACAAGGCGCTGGTAACGAAATTATATTTGATACTGAAACTGGAAGATTCTCTGGTTTTGGTTTTGACAATGAATAGTTAGTCGCAATTATTATGTCCTTAAAGATTTTCGAACTACTTGGATATGCCTTAGATAGTGAGGCATCTGATTTACACTTAAGTGTGGGTGCTATTCCTATGGTGCGAATTCATGGTATTATGAAGCCTTTGAATTTGCCCTTGCTATCGGCTGACCAAATGGACACCATTTTGAATGATGTCATGAATGAGAGCCAAAAAAATCGTTTTGAAGAAAAGAAAGAAGTCGATTTTTCTGTCGAATTAGAAGACAGAGGTCGTTTTCGTGTAAATTTCTTTCGTCAATTACGGGGAATCGCAGGCGTTTTTCGTACCATTCCTTCTGACATCAAAAGTTTTGATGAATTGGGCGTTCCGCCTGCCTTAGCAAGACTCGCATTGAAAGACAGGGGACTGATTTTATTGACAGGTCCAACAGGTAGCGGAAAATCAACGACCCTTGCAGCAATGGTTGATCATATAAATGAGCAAAAAAGAGTTCATATTATTACAATCGAAGACCCTGTTGAGTATTTGCATCATAGCAAAAATTGTTTGATAAATCAAAGAGAAGTGGGCATTTCTACGGATAGTTTTGCAACGGCCTTACGTTCAGCCTTAAGAGAGGACCCTGATGTGATGCTTGTGGGTGAGATGCGAGACTTAGAAACCGTGCAACTTGCACTTACAGCCGCAGAAACAGGCCATTTAGTGATGGCGACTCTTCATACATCTAGTGCCGCCAAAACGATTGACCGGATCATTGATATTTTCCCTTCAGAGCAAAAGGGTCAAGTACGGACCATGCTTTCAGAAAGTATCGTGGCCGTTATTGCCCAAAAGCTTTTGCCCTCAAAAGATGGAAAAAGTCGCATTCCAGCTTGTGAAATTATGATTGCGAACTCTGCGATTCGAAATCTCATTCGCGAAGATAAAATCTATCAATTGCCTTCCGTTATTCAATCGGGTGGTGTTGATGGCATGCAAACGCTTGATCAGGATTTGCAACGACTTGTCGGAAGCAATAAAATTGACAGATCGACAGCAGCACAAGTTGCAGACAACCCCAAAATCTTTGAGCAAGGTATTCTTTAAATTTGAATATTAAATCAAATAGAAGTGGTTTTACATACATTGAAGCAATGGTTGCCGTGCTTGTTGTGGCGGCAGCGTCTGTTTCGTTAGGATATGGCGTTGTCTATGCGAGGGGCCAGCTAAAAGCCATCGCTATAAAGCATAGAGCTCTTGACGAAGTCACTTCATATATGGAATTATGGGTCAGTCGATTTCACGACAATCATATTTCGGCATCTGATCTAGCAGGCGATAGAAGAGGTGAGGAAGTAATAATCTATTCCCCCTTTTCAGAAACTGCAGCCGATGAATTGGTTGACGATGTGATAAAGGGAACGTTGTATCGAAGTAAATCCCAAAAAAAATATTCGTCCTATAATCCAGCCTATTTCGGATATTATAATTTAGAAGTTTGGATCGAATGGGTCGATCCTTTCTGCGATCCTGAAAAACCACATGAAATTCGTTTATCGACGAACGTTATTCCTTTGCAATAATGATGATCAATCGATTAAAAAAGATTGTCTACGATAATAAGGGTTTGACGCTTATTGAGCTTTCAATCGCTTCACTCATTACAGGCATTATTTTAACCGGTCTTGGAATTACTGTAATCGCCAGTACAGGATCGTATCAAAATGATTGGGTGATGAATGAACTACGTAATTATGGTTATTACTCCGTCAAAACAATTAAAGAATATGTTCGTTCTGCTGAAAACGTTAGCGTTGATAACTGGAATGGTTACGATAGATTGAGTGTTAATCAAAAGAATAACGGTTTAATTAATATTTATGCACTTGAAAATGAAGGATTTTTTATTGAAGACCGACCGATGGATCCACATGTTAAATTTCCAAATGGTGGTGCATACAGAGTCGGTGACCAACGAAAAGTAACCATCGATAAATTCGTTTGCAGAAATTTAGATGGTCTCGAAGATCATGGATTTAGTGCAAGTTTATATAAAAAATTCAGAAAATCCGTGTGGCTAATTGAGCTAAATCTTAAGGTCTCTACCAAATATCCTGACGGTGAAGAGGGTTTTGAAATCCTAAAAATTAGAGATCGTTTTTTTGTTGGGAAGGAGTATGGAAGTTGAGTATAAAAATTAAACTTTTCAACCATCAATCAAATCTGCAAAATAATAAGATTGATAATTTCTTAAATCCAAAGGGATCAGTTTTAATAACATCCGTAATTTTCATAACGATTGTGATGGCTTTGACTCTTGGATATTACCGAACCGTTATGGGTGAGCGTATTAATTATTTAAGCAGGTTGGCTAAAATTCAAGCGCACTATAATGCCGAAAACGGCCTCGGCAAAAACTATGGCTATATCGCCAGCGGAACATTTGTCGATACTGTCTTTGGTTCGAGTGAAATTAAAGAAATGAGCGGTGGTGTTCTAAAAGTGAATTTTTTTGACACGACGGCAACGAATCTCCGAACTAATTTTATAGGTAACGCAATTGGATATGCAACATATCCAGGTTTTGACGGGAAACCCATTCAAGTCACTGACACAGCCCAAATCGCTTATCAACCTGTTGGTTTTGAAGAATATATGTATTTCTCGGATCGAGAGTTGCCAGGCGGTGGCCCTTGGTTGGGAGCCACTGTAAAGTTTGGTGGTACGGACGATTTGGAAGGTAAAATATTTTCAAATGATGTTATTCAAATTGGGGCAGGAAATGGTTGCCCAACCTTTGACGAAAATGCCGAAGTCGGAACAGCAAAAGTGTTTAATTATAACAATGGTTGTAATGAGAGTGGTGTTTTTGGATCAGGAGATAATGAGATTACGCATCGGGACTCAATGCCGGAAATTGAGTGGCCCCCTTTTGTGGGACAAGATCGCGTCAAAAGCCATGCGACCCATACATTTACGGCAAATCAATTTATTTTAGCGCCTGGTAGCACGGATCGTGACAAGCTTGTGATGACGGACATTCAATTTTTTGATGATTACTATGTTGTTAAACAATGGAAATATGTACAGCCTCCCTATACATCTGCTTTTATTTTTAACGCAGCAGATAGAGATTCATTAAAAAAGGATTATCCTTTAAAATATGCCCAAATGTATAACCCCAATGCCTACGGTCCCAACGTTGGAGGATACGACAGCTACAGGGATTGGCCCCTCTTTGATGTCGATAACCAAGCCCCAGCTAATTTTCTTGATTATGTTACTTACCAACAAATATTTTCAAATGAAGATGTTATCTGGATAGAAGGCGGCCAAGTACGTGTGAGCGGAACCGTAAGAGGTCGTTTTACAATTGCGACGTCTGGACCTCAACTTTATCGTATGCATTTTGACAACGCAACGATTGACACGCTGTTTACGAATATTTGGTTGACGGACGATTTAGTTTACGCCGATAGTCAGACATCAGGTGCTGTAACGGAAGGTTCTACAAATAGAATGGGATTACTGAGTGGGGCCAATATTATTATCGCCAATACATTTCCAAATGGTAAGAAAAATAGCGCCATTGCTAGTAATATTAAAATTAATGCCGCCATGATTGCAATGGATGAATCCTTTGTGGTTCAATATTGGCAAAATTCAACAGCTGGTTATTATTTTTTAGACGGTCAATTTATAAAAGGCGATGGACGAGGTGGTTCGGCGTTTAATAATACGGGCACAAATGATTATCGAGGTAATATTATCATTTATGGCTCCGTTATTCAATCAAAACGCGGTTATGTTAAACGAAATCAAACGGGCCCTTACAATATTATGTCAGGAATCGGTTACGATAAAGATTATAATTATGATTACAATTTACGCGATTATCCACCTCCAAGCTGGCCGGAAATGCGTACAAATGATGGATCTGTTAACCTTACACTAGCAAGTTATGGAGTTAATTAAAGAATGAGTGTTGCCTTAGATATTGGGCGCTATGAAGTTAAAATTGTGCATATCCAAAAAACACCCAAGGGCTATGCTCTTCTTGGATATGGTTCGGAACCTCTCGTTAGCCCTGACAAAGAATACGACCCCGAGAAAATAAAATTTGAGCAATCCAGTGCAGCTATTTTAAGACTTGTGGATCGTATGAAAATTAAACCCAAAAGCTTGAAGAAATTAGTCACGAATCTTAATAATCAGATCAGCAATGTTCGTCAGGTAAAACTCATGAATACGGAAGAAGAAGACGAAATGAAAGAATCTCTTCAGCTGGAAGCTCGAAAACATATTCCGATGGATGGCTCTGATGTAACGATTGATTTCCAGATTTTAGGTGAAGATCCACAAAATCCTGAAATGGTTAATATTTTACTCGTTGCTTCAACGCAGAAAAATCTTAATCGACATCTAGAAAATGTAAAACAGATGGGCTTCCCTCAAGGAATTGTAGATGCAGACGCTGTCGCTATTGCAAATTCGTATCTTGTGGAACATGGATTGCCTGAAGACGGGGCTCATGTGTTTTTGAATATTGGTTCAACGACGTCAACACTTGTTGTGTGGGGAAGAGTCGCACCATTTTTTACGCGTGATATCCAAATTGGTGGACATCACATGACAAAAGAACTCGTGGACAAACGAAATATTTCGTACAACGAAGCTGAGAATTTAAAAAAATCCTCTGAATTCAACGTGAGTCAAGCAGGAGTTGCGAGTGGTGCTGAAGGTAGTTTTTCTATCGCTGTAGCTGAACATACTATTTATGATTCGCTTGTTGATGAAATTCGTCGTTCCCTACGTTTTTATATTAAAGAAAGCAGCGAGAGTAATTTTCATAAGTTATTTCTAACAGGTGGAGGCGCTCGAACAAATGGTCTCGTTGAGTTTATTACTGAGAAGTTAAATATCCATACAGAAATATATAATCCTATTGCTCAGCTTCATCATGACATGAAAGATGTTATGGAAGATGCATCAAAATATGCCATTGCTGTTGGTTTGGCAATTCGTGGCGAATTGGAATAGTTTTAGAATGAACGGAATAGGATTGGAATTAGTATGATAAACGCCATTAAAATTAACTTAAATCAGGCTGCTGGCAAAGCGGCTCGATTAGAAACCATACGAGAAAGAGGTCGTTGGGCAGTCTTTGCTGTTACATCTCTTGTCTTAATTATAACATTGCTTTTTATGTATCAAGAAGATCAGAAAATGGCAGATTTGGTTGCTCAAAAAGAATCTCAAATTGAAAAAATGACGTCGGATCTTGACAAATTAAAAGCATCCGGAAAAGATTTGTCGCGAGATGATATATTCGCACTTGCAAAACTTGAATCGGAACGTGTTCTTTGGGCTGAAAAGCTCGAAAATATTGGTCGACTTATGCCGCATGATATGGCCTTAACGAATGTTGTTTTTAAAGACAATTATTTAATTATGACGGGCATCTCACGTATCTACAACGATGAGCGGGAATTCGATGTTATTAATGAATTTATTGCTAGACTTGAGAATGATGCTCAATTTATGAAGGACTTCGATAAAATTATTTTTAATCAATCCATGCAAATGACAGTTTTAGAACAAGATTTGATTTCTTTTGAAATACGGGGAGAATTAAAAAAACTGAAATTTATTGTACCACCTCTAAGGAAAAAATCATGAGACGTCTCCAATTATTAGCGATTGTAGTTTTATTACTCTCCGCAGGCTTTTATGGCGTTTATACCTACAGCTTTTCCGAAAAGCCATCAGATATTCGTTTTCTTGATAAAGAAATTGAAAAACTAAATGAGAAACTCATTACAGCACAGATTCTCGACTCTAAACTCGAAAATGTTTATTTCCTTTTTGAGCAAAACCTCGCGCTTTCAGCGACTGATTCCTTAGCCGATGATGCATCCATGCCTTTTCTCAATTGGCTTACGGAAACAACGGAGAGACTTGAAATTGATATTAAAAACATACGTCCTCGTTTTGGGATAAAAAAAGGCAATATCAAAGAAACACCTTATGATTTAACGATTCGGTGCACATATAAACAATTTGGTGACTTAATGGTCGCACTCGAAAAATTACCTCGTATTGTTAAAATTAATGAGTTCGTGATGAAGAACGGAATTGAACGACTTAAATCTGTAAAATCAGAAGCTGCTCTCGAAAAACAAACCGTGGACATGAGACTTTCAACGATGACCCTTATAAAATCCAGCTTGAAAAGAGGCGCAAATGGATAGAAGAGCACGCTTTTTCTGGTACTTGACAATTACGATTGCTACGATTGTCTCTATTGTTGAGGGTTTTACTTTAAACTCTGTTCATGAGACGAGACTTGAATATGAAGAGCTTACAGAGTCTAAAATTATTGGAACAGACGAACAACTCGTTTCTGTTATTGAGACCCTCGAAACGCGTTTAAAAAAACGAAACGACTATGTCATGACATTGCGAAATGATCCAATGAAATTAACAAAAGTTGTGATGATGTTAGACGAAAACGGAAATATGATAAGCACTATGTGGGCGAACTCCATACGCGTTTCATCCATCATTAGTGGTGAAAAGAGTTATGCTTTAGTGCAGTACAATAAAGAGCATAGAAGAGTCGAAGTTGGCGACAAATTAGGTGGTTACAAAATCATCATGATAAATCCAGATGGGATTTTGACCATAAAAGAGGGTAAGAAAAAATTTCATCCGGTGCAAAGCCTTGCCATGGATCCCTCTAAAATCGAAAATTATACGAACTAAGTAATTAGAAGTGCCGGAGAAGAATAAAATGAAAAAACTGTTCAAACTAATAATCATTATATTTGTGTTAACACTGGCTTATGCCTTTGCAGAAGAGACTGAGTCTGAACCTGATATGGAAAAACTCAAATCGAGTCTTGTCTCAATTAGTGCCGAAGATGCACATTTACCAAGCGTTTTAGCTATCCTTGCTGAAGAAAGTGGCTTCAATATTGTAACGGGGCCAGGTGTCAATATTAAGGATAGAATCTCGATACATTTAAACAAAGTCCCAATTGAACAAGCTGTCAACCTCGTGGTGAGAGCCGCGGGACTCAGTTATGAAATTGTTGGTAATTCCTTTTTAGTGGCTGAAACAGCCAAACTTAAAGAAGAAATTGGTATAAAATCATATGTCGTACCTTTACAGTATGCAAATGCCACAGAAGTAAAAGAATTGCTCGTTAATATTACAGAGCAGGTTGAAGTTCATCACGGTGGGAACAAATTACTCATCAATACAAGTCCCAAGAAGATTGCTGAAGTTCTTGAGGTTATAAAAGCGATTGATGTCCCAGTCCTCCAAATAAAGCTTGAAGCACGATTAATTGAAGTGACGATGGCGGGAGAAGAATCGTATGGTATTGACTGGGCTCGTTTGGCGCAGATCACCACAATTATTGCTGAAAATGCCGCTCCAAACATCACAATAGGTGGAAGTTTTGTTCCTGGTATGAGTCAACAAATGCAAAGTGATGGCTCTCTAATTGAGCAATATTCACCACTCCCCAATGGACTGCTTCCACAAAATATGTACTTCCAAAGAATAGGAACGGGTCAAATAGGTTTTAGTCGTCAACTTTCCGCTTTTGATTTAACCTTAGATTTGCTTCAGAAAAAGAATGAAGCTAACATTTTAGCGAATAGTCAGGTCGTAACGATTAACGGTAAAGCTGCATCAATCGCAATGGTCGATATCGTTCCTTACATTCTCTCAAGTGGAGGCATTGGCGGTCAGGTTCAGGTTCAACGCGAGGAAGTCGGCATAAAATTAAGCATTTTGCCCACCGTCAATACGGATGGATATATTACGACAAGAGTCATTCCTGAAGTTAGTTCTATCTACGATTTTATTGGGCCAGAACGTAATATCCCATGGGTAAAAAAACGTCTGTCAGAGACGACGGTTCGTGTTCGAGATGGCGAGTCTATCATCATTGCAGGGCTACTGGGTGTCGATCGTAAAAGTGTTGAAAATAAACTCCCATTCTTTGGGAATCTACCTTATGTCGGGAAATTTTTTACGCATCAATCATTTAGCGATTCAAAAACGGATTTAATTATTGAAATTACGCCACATATTATTCGTGATGCATATTCTGGTATTGAGCGAACAGACAGAATGGAAAAATTTGAGGATACTTATATAGCAACAGAGTCCGATGATACGGACGATGAAACAACAGACGAAAAAACCGGTAACTAAATATCAGTTTTTGGAGAATAAAATGAAAACAACAAAATATTTTTTAAGAATTGGTTTAATAATTCTCAGCATGTTTCTAATGCTGATGATGAATGCCTGTGATACACGAACGCCCAATAATTCAGGAAATAGTATCTATAAATTGGTACTCACTGCAAATGATACAATTATTTACGCCGATAACGGTAAAACAGTAGCAACTCTTAGTGCTCGGCTTACAAATGATCAAGGTGAACCTATTTCAGGCGTGACGGTTGTATTTTCTGCGACACAAGGGACAATGGCATCAAATATTACGACGACATCAGCGGGTCGAGCAAATGCAGTTTTTGATGACGACGGAATCGCGGGAGAAAATATTCGCATAACGGCTCGTTATACGGATGCTCAACAAGTAACCGTTCGTGATACAGTTTATATTGATGTCTTACCGTTAGAAGATTTGGTCGGAGCGTTTAATACATCAACAAACCCACATATCCCTTCCATTAGGATGACAGCTATCGACAGTATTTATAGCTGCAAAATTTTATCGACGGTTCGCGATGACAACGGTGTTGCAGTTGAAAATGTTCGAGTTAATTATCGCGTATTGAGTGGATCTGAGCACGGTTATTTGAATGTGTCCGTTGATTCGACCAATGGCGCAGGCGTGAGTCAATCTGTCTTTTCAACAGATATGGGCGAATTTGGGCAAGTTATCGTAGAAGCCTATATCGAAACCTCTAATATAATTACCTTAATGCACAATAATCCTGGGGTCTATACGTTTAATCAACTGGGAAAAGTATCGGCAATTGCGTTTAAAGATACGGTGACGATAAATTTCCTACCTCCTTTTACATGGACAATGAATATTTTTAGTAATACGAATCGTATCTATGCAGATAATGGCGTTTCGACAGCACAAATTTCGGTACGTTTAAGTGATGAAAACGGTGAAGCAGTTGATACAATGAAGGTTTTTTATTCGGCTAATTTAGGTACCATCCAATCAGGAATTTTTACAAATGGATCTGGTATCGCGTCAAGCATATTTTCTGACTTAGGTTCACAAATTGATAGAGATACTATCGCAATTATTACCGCACGCGTGGAACATCCTTTTTACGGTTCCATGACAAAACAACATTCAATTATAATTTTAGCCGAAAACCCAATCATTGGAAATGCGCCTCCTGATAATATAGAATTGACGACGAATTATTCCGTTATTCCTGATTTGGAAAGTGGAAGTGTTGAAGCATTGATTAGTGCCACTGTTACAGATTCAAATGGTTTTACGGTAGAACAAGGCCATCTGGTCAACTTTTCTGCTACCTTTGGTGTGATTTCTCAACAAGCCATGACAAATACTATTGGAGTTGCAACGGCCAACTTCACAGCAAATGATACATCTGGTTATTCATTGATTCGCGCAACAATTGGTGGCGTTACAGATTCAATTACCGTGCAAGTGAAAGCTTTCAGCGAAGCTGCCTATGTACAAATGCTTCCATCGAACCCAAATACGATTGTGGTAGCGGGTGGATGGGGACTTCAATCGACAACAATTCGTGCTGAAATTCGCGATGCAAATGGTGAAATTGTTACGGAACCAACGCTCGTTACGTTTGTCTTAGGACCCGTTTATCCAACAGGAGCTAATATTACAGGTGGTGGAGCCAGTATTGTCGTAACGACCAATCAAGGTATTGCTGTTGCAACACTAAACGCTGGAACGCAACCTGGAAACGTTCGCGTTACGGCATCAATAACGGTAGGCGGAACAACCATATCTTCGACGGCCATTCCAGTAACGATTGCGGCAGGTCCACCCGCCTATATCTATCCTGATATGGATCAAAGTACAATAGAACCCATCGGTGGCGGAATTTACCGTATGGAATTAGGCGCTCGTGTTTGGGATGAATTCTCAAATCCTGTTGAAGATTCAACGCAAGTCTATTGGTATTTAGATCCACCCAATGTGGGAAATATTATTGGGTCGAGTTTCACAGGAAACGGCAATTTAAATGATGATTCTTATCCTGGTATTGCATGGACAACTATTTACTGGAATTCGGATAATACATTTGACAATGTTCATGTCATTTCAAAAGTGTTTGATGGCGACGGTAATGAGATTATCAATGTTGTAAATGCCGAAGAAGATGGTCTCATGCTTTTACCGTTTTATCCTGGCGTACTGGGTATTATTCCCTCAGCAACTTATTATGATTTCTTAGCTGGCAATCCATTTGAATTGACACTTACTGCAATTTTGCAGGATGTTTATAATAATCCCATTAAAAATGGACGGATATTATTCTTTGCAGACGGTGTTCAATCTTGGTCCGAAGCAGACGGTTACCCTCTTGATCCTGATGGAACAGGAGCACCCATCGTATATACAGACAACAATGGTATCGCTCAAATTATAGGTGTATTTGATCAGGGTTTATGCGAACCCGTTGAAGATGCTGATGGTAATATCATTTCTTATACGCCTTTCACATCCATGGTTTTTTGTAGATTATTAGATCCTCAGGGTGCAACAAGTGACCAAGTCTCAATTCAACTAGTTCGTACACTGCCCTAACCTTAGCGAGAAGAGAACGTATACATGTTTAATCCACAATTTCAAAAACTAGGTGATATTCTGCTTCATGAGAATATTCTAACAGAATCAAAACTTAATGAGGCTTTGGAACGTCAGAATACAACCAAGGAAAAATTAGGTAAAATCCTTGTTCAAATGGGAGCCGTGACGGAGGATCAACTGGTCACAACCTTTGCTTCTCAATTGGGACACAAACCTGTGTACGAAGAAGAATTGATGCGCGTTGATGTTAGCATTGTCAAGACCTTGTCAGAAGATTTTGCCATGGAAAATTTGGTACTTGTCATGGCTAAGACAGCGACAACGGTTATGGTCGCTATGGAAGATCCAGAAGACCTCGCAACCATTGACGCTGTTGAAGGGAATACTAGCTTAAAAGTCGAAGTGTTAGTCGCGGGCCAATCCGCACTTGAAGCCGCTCTCGAATTTCATTATGGAAAAATTCGCCAAAGTGGACAAGTGGATGCTGCTTTATCAAAATTGGAAGTCTTTGTAGGTGATGAAGACGATGGCGATCTCGTCAATTTAACCCAAGATTCAATCTCTGATGACGAAGCTCCTTATGTAAAACTCGTTAATATTATTCTGCAAGAAGCCATAAAAGAACGGGCGACAGATATTCACGTTGAGCCTCAGCCTCATGAAATTGCAGTTCGATTGAGAATTGACGGCGTGCTTCAAAAAGTAATGAACCCACCTTCTTCATCGTTAAACGGAATTACGACGCGTATAAAGATTCTTAGCAACATGGATATTGCTGAACGTCGTTTAATGCAGGACGGCCGTTTTAGTATTAAAATGGGCGAAAAAGAGATTGATGTTCGTGTTTCCATATTACCAACAATTTATGGCGAAAAAATCGTTATGCGTTTACTGGATAAAACCAGTTTCAGTATGGATTTAACGACACTAGGATTCCCCAAACATCAATATATACCGTTTAAACGATGGATTGCTCAACCTTATGGGATGATTATTATTTCAGGTCCAACGGGATCAGGAAAGTCAACAACGCTGTATGCGTCACTTAAAGAAATAAAGAGTGAAGGTACGAACATAACGACGGTTGAAGACCCTGTTGAGTATCAATTGAGTGGTATTAACCAAGTTCAAGTGAGAGAAAAAATTGGCTTAACATTTGGATCTACGATTCGCGCTATTTTACGTCAAGATCCGGATATTTTGCTTATTGGTGAGATTCGAGATGAAGAGACGGCGGATATTGCCATTAAATTTGCTTTAACAGGTCACCTTGTGTTCTCAACGGTCCACGCCAATGATGCACCTTCGACTATTACCCGTTTAATTGATATTGGTATTCCACCATTTTTAGTGGGATCTTCCGTAAACTTAGTGATGGCTCAGCGACTTGTTCGTACGATTTGTAAGCACTGTAAAGCCGAGTATGTACCTACGGTAGAGGACTTTGATAGAATTAATATGCCAGAAGAGCATCGTAAAAAAACTTATTACAAAGGTAAGGGTTGCATTCATTGTAGGCAAACGGGCTATCGTGGAAGAACGGGTATATTTGAAATACTTGAGCTGCGCCAAGACATTCGGAAGCTTGTTTTTGAAAATAAAAACCAAGAAATTATTCGCGAGAAAGCCATCGAAAACGGCATGCAAACACTGCGTGATTCAGGTGTCCAAAAATTGGTTGCTGGCATCACAACTTTTGACGAAATATTGCGTTCAACGGTAGAGGATTTTTGATGTCTGAAAAAGTAAGTATGGGTGCTGAGCAGAAGCGAGACTTAGAAAAAGAAGCAGCGTTTGCGAAAATTGCCCTCGGGAAAAAGAAAAAAAAGAAAAAAGAATGGGGAGACGATTTTATTGAGGAGTTGCAAGGCTCCATCGTAAAAATGAGGACAAGAGTCCCCCTCAAAGTCATGGTATTCTTTACGCGACAGCTTGCAACAATGTTTGCAGCAGGTTTGACACTTGAAAAATCAGTTTCCAATCTTTCCATCGAAGAAAAAAATCCCAAATTCAAAAAAGCGCTTGAAAATATTTCGGATGATATTCGGAAAGGCTATTCGCTTTCGGACGCCATGGAAAAACACCCTGGAATATTTTCGACGCTATATGTCGCACTGGTTAAAGCCGGTGAGGTTTCAGGAAGTCTCCAGGATATTCTTGATGAATTAGCAAATTATTTGGAAAACATTAGTGATACGAACCAAAAGGTCGTTTCAGCATTAACCTACCCTTTTCTGGTTCTGGGATTTTTGATTGTCGTTATTCTTGTAATGCTCATAAAAATTGTACCCAGTTTCGCCGATGTATACGCTCAACTGGGTTCAAAATTGCCGGGCCCCACCCAAAAACTTGTTGATATAAGTGAATTAGTTCAAAATAACTGGTTGGGTGTTCTGCTCGCTTTTGGTCTTTTTCTTATTGTTATGTGGTTTATTGGCCTCACGAAAAGAGGTGGATATGCTATTGATTCATTTAAACTTAATTTTCCTGTCTTTGGGACACTTCTTAAATATACGATTTTTAACAAATTTTCTAAAACGATGGGAATCCTTTTAGGTGCTGGTGTACCCGTCATCCCGTCCATGATGCTTTTACAGCGTATCGTGGATAATAAAGTATATGCGGCGTCGGTGAAACTAGCTTCGGAATATATTCGAGATGGCTATACAATATCGGCATCGCTTCGCATTACGGAACGTTTCCCCTCCATTATGTTGCAGCTTCTTACCACCGGTGAAGAAACGGGAGAAATTGATAACCTATTGCATAAAACATCCGATTTTTATTCGAAACAAATTGATGCCATCGTAAACCGTATGACGTCTATTATTGAGCCCGTTATGATTATTTTTGTCGGTGGCTTAATTTTATTGATTCTTGTTATAACCTATCTGCCCATTTTCTATATGGGGCAAGCAATGAGATCGGGTTTATAAATTATTTTGATATAGAAGTATGAAAATATTTTTTTTCAGGCTCGATTTATTCGAGCCTTTTTTTCAATAAAAATATAATTAATGGATGACTTTGAATCGAAAACAATCAAATTCGTCCATGTTTTTTAATACAAATACTGAATGGAGATTTATATGGATAAGACTTTAAAAATTACGGGTTATGGTGACGATTTAACCGTAAATGGCATTCGAATCGGCGATCTATCGCCACAACAACACGAAGATATTGAATTGGAAAAAGGTGGCCAAAATTATGCTCCCTTGGAAAATGTAGTTGTATCCCGCGTTCTTGATTCTTCAACATTAATATGTCGAAAACCTGATCCAACGCATACTAAACCTTATATCGAAGAAGAACTAATTGATGGCTTATGTTGCTATTCCGCTGTGAATCAAGGTCAGCTGAATCAAGAAATAGTCGATGCCGTTGTGGCGCATTTAACGACGGAGCAAATCCCCACCGTTCCACGCTCTATTCGACATAAATATATGGCCGCTTTTTTATTGGCTGCAACAGAAGTGACCAAAATGGACAAAGTTGTGCCTAAAGTCGCCGGTGTGGAAGCGCCAGAACTAATGGCAAAGCTTTCCAGACGTTGGGCTTATCAGAAAAAAGGCGTCCCTCAGGATGAAGCCATCATTCTTGTTGCCGAAGAAAATTTTCACGGACGTTCATTGTTTGCCGTATCTGCATCGACGGACCAAGAAAGTAAAGAAGGATTCGGTCCATTCTTGCCAGGCATAGAAGCGATTCCGTTCAATGATATTGATGCCCTCGAAAGGAAACTCATCGAAAAAGGTGATAGAATCGCCAGCTTTATTGTCGAACCCATTCAAGGTGAGGCAGGCGTCATTGTACCTTCAGACGATTATCATCCAAGAGTTGCTGCATTATTAAAAAAACATAATGTACTGTATTGTGTCGATGAAGTTCAAACAGGATTTGGACGCACCGGAGCAAACTTCGCACACATGCTCTACGGTGTTCAGCCTGATCTCATGGCATGTGGAAAAGCGGCGGGTGGCGGTATCATGCCAGTGTCATTCGTAGCAGGGAAAAAAGACATTATCAATGTTTTAACACCGGGTTCAGAAGGATCAACATTCGGTGGATTCCCTTTAGCCGCGGTGATTGGGACATACGCCATTAAAACACTCGTCGATGCCGCTTTGGCTGAAAATGCTAAAGCAATGGGAGAGCGTTTAATAGGTCATTTTAATGCTATCAAAGCGGAATTCCCTGATAAAATTAAAGAGGGTAGAGGCAAAGGTTTATTAACAGCATTTGAAATGTTTAATGCCCCCCATTTAAACGGGCACAAAGTCTCACTTGGATTGCTTGCTCGCGGCGTTTATGCAAAAGAAACACACACTAATATTGTCAGATTAGCACCTGCTTTAACTGTAAGAAATAGAGAAATTGATTTAATTGGTGAAGCAATTCGCGAAGTTGTCAAATCTCTATAAAAAAATATTTTTTTATAGAGATAGTTCAAAAGTCCGGGTTTTACCCGGACTTTTGTTTTAATAAGATAGTTTTGTTCTGTTACTTAAACGTATAGCGTGGCTTTTTTCTGTCGTAAGCGGGTGTCGAAAAGTCCTCATCGTCATTAAATGAAATTTCAGGACTTTGGTTTTGACGTGTTTCATTTGTTGAACTCGCAGAATAGCGTTCTTTGCTAGGGTGAGAGGGGGGGAAAATAATCTCTGGCTCCATGTCATCTAATCCAATATTATTTTCAGGTTCAATTTCAGGAGATGTTTCGGTTTCTTTATCAGTCGCGAGAGAAAAATCAGAATCATCATTAGGTTCGCCAAATCCTGTAGCGATTACCGTAACATGCATTTCGCCATTTAGCTCTGGATTTATCACGGCACCAAAAATAATATTTGCATCTTCGCCAACTTCATCAAAAATTACCGTCATCGCTTCATCAACATCATGCATGGAGAGATCCTCTCCACCAGTTATATTGACGAGAAGACCCCGTGCGCCACGTATGTTTGTTTCGCTAAGCAACGGTGAGGATATAGCGGTTTGAGCGGCTAAAACGGCACGCTCGTCCCCCGTTGCAACACCTGTTCCCATAACAGCATCACCCATATTAGACATGGTTGTTTTAACATCCGCAAAATCGAGGTTAATAAGACCATTAATATTGATGACATCAGCAATGCCCTTTGTCGCTTGATGCAAAATACTGTCGGCTTCATTAAAGGTATCAGCCATCGATGTCCCTTTTTCAACAATTGATAATAATCGTTGATTAGGAATGACAATAAGTGTATCGACTGATTTCTTAAGTTTCTCAATACCGACATTGGCACGGTTTGTACGAGGGCGACCTTCGAAACGGAAAGGTGACGTGACGACTCCAATCGTCAACGCACCTAATTCTTTTGCAATTTTTGCTACAATGGGTGCAGCTCCTGTACCTGTTCCACCACCCATCCCAGCTGTTATAAAGACCATGTCTGATCCTTCTAAACTTGCAGTGATGGCTTGATAATCTTCAACCGCTGCTTTTTCGCCGACTTCTAAATTAGCGCCAGCGCCGAGACCTTTTGTAATCTGGAGCCCAATTTGGAGCTTCATATCAGCATTATTATTTTCCAATGCTTGGGCATCCGTGTTTATAGCGATAAACTCTACTCCAGAAAGTTGAGAATTGATCATGCGGTTAATTGCGTTTCCGCCTGCACCACCTACACCAACAACTCTAATTTTCGCTCTTTGCTCATTAAAACTGTCAAACTCAAATAACATTGTTTTCTCCTATCTTATTAGTATTAAAAATGTTTCTGTGCAAATTTCTTTATACGTCCAAACAATTCTTTGATTTTGAATTGTTCCTTTCTCTTTTCCTCAATCAGTCGCATTTCTTCTAAACCGACTTGAGCCAAACCAATAGCCGTTGAATATTCGGCTTTTAGAAATTCTGCAGGCATATTTTCGATATTTTTAGGCTCTCCTAAACGAATCGGTATATCAAAAAGTTTGGATGATAATTCCAATAAACCTTTTAGATGACTACCACCACCTGTGAAAACAATTCCAGCCGTCAATCGCGTTAAATATCCAGATTCTTTTATATTTTGATGAAGGAATGCCAAGATTTCTTCCATGCGTGCTTCGATATACATCGCTAATTCAGATTCATTGATATTTCGATAAGGTTGATCGCCAATAGATTGAATATCAAATATTTTATCCTGCAAAGCATGCTTTGGAAAGCATGTACCGTGTACGAGTTTTAATTCTTCTGCATCTTTTTCCGTTACATGTAAAATTTGAGCGATGTCTTTTGTAATATTCAATCCACCAAATGGAATAACGGAAGTATGAACCAATGCATTACTAAAATATATAGCGACATCAGTGGTTCCAGCGCCTATATCAACCAAAGCGACACCACTCTCTTTCTCTTCTTCTGAAAGGACAGAATAAGAAGAGGCTAGAGGCTCGAGAATGAGCTTTTTAATGATTAAATCATTTTTTTGTAGGCTCGCATATAAACCCGCCAATTCACGATTGTCTGCTGTTATGATATTCACACTCGCTTCTAATTTCTTCGCAGGCATACCGATTGCATTTCGAAGGGATTCGCCATTGTCAATGCTGTAAGATTGAGGAATCGCGTGTAATAGAATCCTATCGGACGGTAGTTGAATGGCCTTTGCTGACTCGATAGCTGCCTGTATGGATTCCTGACTTACTTCAACTTGATTTCCGTCATTTTCATCATCCCCAACGAGTGTGAATTTTCCCACAGCTTTTAAACTGTGAATATGCTTACCTGAAACGCCAACCCAGACATTGATAATTGTTTTCCCAGCCATGCTGTCCGCATTTTCAAGAGCCGCATAAATGGACTGCGTCGTTTTTTCTACATCAACGACTTTTCCATTTTCTACACCTTCGTTTGCAGCACAACCGGCTCCTAAAAAGGAAAGTCCGTTCGGTGTATTTTCAAAAATAAATGCACATACTTTTGAAGTACCAATATCTAAACTGGCAATGAATCGCTTATCTGTCATGAGTTTCTCTCTTTAACAATAAGTTGATGCTTAAACCGTATGTCGATATATTCGTATTCCCCAATCGTTTTACCTTTTTCTTTTGCACGATTAAACTCATTTAAAATAGCGAGTTTTTCTTCAATCGTTTCAGTGGGACCTAGGCGAACCAACGTACCGTATAAAGCGGAAACGAGTTCGACATGCTTGTTTTTTTGAAAAGATATTTCGGAAATATCCGTATATATCGATGGATAATCTTTTCGAATGAGCGTTAAAATATCTCTTAAGCTATCCGCAGTTGTGTTGACAAAATCCTCGGCAATTTTGTTTGTCGGACGGCCACTTATACCGGATAAAATCGGTAAATTATAGATCATCCCTTTATCGGGTAATGGAAGCAATCGACCGTCATCACCATAACAATAAAATTTATCCAAGCGTAAATAGGCGATGGGGTTTGACTCGCGTAAATGAATATTAATTTGGTTCGGATATGATTTCGAAATTTTTACATCACGAATGAGAGGGAATACCATAAATTTTGATTGCATATATGGGATGTCAATCTCTGAAAGAGGTTGATTATAATGTGCTTCGAGCAAATCCTGTAAACGCTGCCTCCCCATTGATTGATTCCCATAAACATTGGCTTCTGATAATAAATTGTGCTGGGAATATGCACCATAAGTAAGACTTAATGCGGACAGAGTGATGAGTACAAGAACAAACACAAGCAAAGGTAAAAAGCTCTTAATATGAAGCGTGTAACTATGTTTTGATGGAATCAATTTGCAGCAATCCGAGTTAAAAGTTGTCGACCCATTTTCCAAACATCACCTGCGCCCATTGTCAAAACGATATCATTTGGCTGTAAGGCATCAAAAATAACAGATTCAGCATTATAAATTGGACCTAGGGACAATTTCGCTGATGTAATTTTAGCATAGATCATTTGACTGCTGACACCTTCTATAGCTTTTTCACGAGCTGGGTATATATCTGCGAGCAAAACGAAATGAGCCATTGATAACGCTTCGGCGAATTCATTTGCAAAATCACGGGTTCGAGAATAAAGATGAGGTTGAAAAATCACAACGATGCGTCTATGAGGGAAAACTGATTTGACCGCACTCAATGTTGCCGTAACCTCAGCAGGATGATGTGCATAGTCATCATATATTTTGATATTGCCAGCCTCACCTATAAATTCGAACCGTCGTTCAACGCCTGAAAAATTAGAAAGTGCTGAAATCGCACCTATAGCATCAATACCATTATGAAGACTTATTATAAAAGCCGCTGCCGCATTGAGTACATTATGTTCCCCAGGAAGTTGAAGGGTCAAATTATAGACATCATTTTCATGTTTAATTGAGAAATATGTTTTGCCTTCTATAATTTCATTGATGCTTACGTGAAAATCGGCCTCATTATTAAATCCATAAAGCACATACGGCTTTGTCAAATTTGGCAAGATATCACGAATATTGGGTGCATCATTACAGAGGATATTGAGTCCCGAAGAAGGCGTTTTTTCTAAGAAGGAAATAAATGTCGCTTTAATATCATTTAAATCTTTATAAATATCTAAGTGGTCTTCATCAAGAGTGGTAACAATTGACCCTGTCGGACTTAAAGCAAGAAATGAACGATCATATTCATCGGCTTCAACGATACAAACATCACCTTTTTCATAAATTCCATTTAATTTGGAATTCTGTAAAATGCCGCCAACCAAGACCGTTGGTTTCATTCCATTACGCTCAAAAATATGTCCGACCATTGCAGTTGTCGTGGTTTTTCCATGGGTTCCAGCAATAGCGAGACGCGATTTATGCGTCAAAAATATACCGCCTAAAAGCTCAGCTCGTCTCATTTCAGGAATATTATTTTCTTTAGCGAAAAGACGATGTGGATGGGTTGTGGGAACCGCAGAACTGTAAACTAATAAATCAATATTGTCTGGGATAATAGCGTTGTCACCAATGGAAACGTTGATATCCTTTTCCTGAAGCATATCTGTAATAGTGGATTGTTTTGAATCGGAACCCGAAACCCAATATCCCATGCTTTTCAACACTAAAGCAAGTGCACTCATTCCGATACCGCCAACACCTACGAAATAGATTGATTTATAGGCTTTTCCTAAATTCAATTGATGTGCTCCAAAATCGAGTTGATAATGTCTTGTGATGCATGAGGCTTTGCCAGTTGAAATGTATTTTGACTCATTAATTTTAATTTTTCCTCATGTGAAAATAGGTCTTGAAAAAGTTCAAGGAGAGGGTCGAATTCAAGCTTTGATTCTTCAATAATTATAGCTGCGCCTTCGTTTTCAAGGGTTTTAGCATTGTGATATTGATGATTTGCTGTGGCGGATGGGAGGGGAATCAAAATACTGGGCAATCCAAAAGAAATGATTTCTGCAAGTGCCATTGCACCAGCTCGTGAAATAACGAGGGTTGCCATGGAAAACGCAGCACCCATATCCTTTATAAAGGGAACAACTGAAATATTTAAACTCTGTGACGCGGCTTTATTACAGGCCTCGAAATCCTTTTCGCCGGTTTGCCATAAAATTTGAAAATTTATCTGGTAGGCAAATTCGCGGATATACGTGATTAGAAACTGATTTATAGCATGAGCGCCTTGTGATCCACCGAAGATAAAAAGTGTTTTCCGTTTTGGATTGAGCGCAAATTTCGAATAAACCTCCATCGGAGGTCGTCTAACTAGATTAGAACGAACAGGATTACCGAAATTTGAAATATGATGCGTATTTAGATGTTTTCTTGCATCATCATAGGTAATGTATACATGTGTCGCTGCATCTGAGAACATTCGAGTTGTTAATCCTGGGTAGCTATTTTGTTCTTGTAAGAAAACAGGGATTCCTTTTTTGATAGCTTGTCGAACAGGAATACCGCTGGCATAGCCGCCTGTACCGATGACTAAATCGGGTTTGAAATCTTGTAATATTCGATTCATTTTTAGAATGGAAATCAAAACTCTAAATGGAAATTGGAGATTACGAATGATATTTTTAATGGAAAGGGAACGTGCAATACCACGAATTGGAAGCATTTCCAATGCATAATTTGCTTCAGGAACAAGGCGTGTTTCTAAACCATAATCTGAACCGATAAAGAGAATATTAAGTGTATCAAATCGAATATTGGAATCTATCGTACTTTTGAGAGTCTCAGCCAATGCAAAGGCTGGGAAAATGTGACCTCCCGTTCCTCCAGCAGCGAAAATGACTTTTAAAACCTTAGGACTCATTTCGTATTTCCAAATGTTTGCCCAGAACCATTTTGATTGGCAATATTAAAGAGGATGCCCATCATAATGAAGTTAGAGATTAAGCTTGAGCCGCCGTAGCTAATAAAGGGGAGGGGAAGACCCGTAACGGGACCGAGGCCCGTTACAACCATAATATGAAAAATGGCGTAGATAAAAATTGAGACACTAATGCCAGTTGCTAGGAGCATACTGAATTGGTTCGACGAATCGCGAGCAATTTTTAAACCCCTTAAAAAAAGTAAAAGGAATAATAGCATTGTAATGGATGCCCCAACAAAACCATATTCTTCTCCGAGAACAGAAAAGATGTAATCTGTGTGAGGTTGTGGTAAAAAGAAGTTTTTAGCGACGCTATTGCCTGCTCCAACCCCAAATAATGAACCATTAGCAAGCGTAAGAAGTGATTGCGTGGCCTGCCATGCTTCATTTGTTTTATCAGCATTTGCATCAAAATGAGAGGTCAATCGTTTGAGCATATAGCTGTTATTTACGATATAAACACCACCACCAAAAAGATAAAAACTTCCTAAATACGCAAGATGTTGAATTTTATGATTCCCTAAAAGACACAAACTCAGGATAATGATCGTTATAACAACCGTCGTGGATAAATCAGGCTGAATGAGGATTAACAGCAATACAAAACTTATTGTAAGATACAAATAAACATTGAGATACGGCTCTTTCTCACTCCTTTCAAAGTAACGACTAATATGATCTGAAACGAAGATGAGTAAGCCAATTTTGGCGAAATCAGAAGTTTGAATCGAAAATCCAAAAAGATAAATCCACCGGCTCGTATGGGCTCGCGTAAATTGAAAACTAATGAGAAGCATTAAAATGACGAGGCCCAGTATGAAATAGCGGGCGGTTGATAAATATTTATGAGGTAGGTGAGCAAAAAATATCATAGATGCAATCGCGATGAGAGAATTAAACGCATGTTTCTTGAGAAAAAATGTTGGATCTTCATTTTGCAATGTGCTTGCCGAATACATGACAATAAGCCCAATACCAAATATCAGCGACAGAAGTAGCAATGTAATGCGATCATATCGTATGGATTTAAACATCTCTAACAAATTGTTCCTTTACATAGTTTTTGAAAAAATCACCACGCGCTTCGTAGCCACTGAATTGATCAAAACTTGCACAAGCTGGGCTTAATAATACCGTGTCTCCAGCGACTCCATTTTTAAGAGCATAATCGATAGCTTTATCGATGGTTTCACACATTACTAATGGGAAATCGTCACCAATTTGCGTTGCTATCGTCGTGGCAGCATTCCCAACCAATAGAATTTGTTTGACATGTTTTGGTAAATAGGAAATAAGTTCGGCAAAATCTCCCCCCTTATCCTTGCCACCTAAAATGAGCCAAATGTTGGTAAAACTTTGAATCGCTACTTTGGCAGAAGCAATATTTGTAGCCTTAGAGTCATTATAAAATTTAATGCCTTTGATATTTCCAGAATATTCAACGCGATGAGGAATCGGTGAAAATGTTGATAATCCTGTACCCATAGCCATCACGTCTTGGGAAAAAGGCAAAATGGAACAAACCGCCGCTAAAGCATTGCTGATATTGTGTTCGCCAGGCAATGTGAATCTATCTAAATCCAAAACTTCGAATGCATTATCTCCAATTTTTGCCATCATGCGATTATTTTGAATAAAGACATCATTTCTGTTTTTGTGTTTGCCAAAACGCAAATGCTTCGATTGTTTTGGCATTGAATAATGATTAAGAACGTCGTCGTCGCTATTTATGACGGCAAAGGAATCGTTGTCGAGATATTTCCATAAGTTCAACTTCGCAGCATAATAGGATTCTTCAGAATCATATCGATCGAGATGATCCGGCGAGAAATTTAAAAGCGTTGCGACATCAGGCTTAAATGACGAAACATAATCCAATTGAAAGCTGCTGACTTCCACTACAAATATTTTTTTAGGGGTCGATATCTTCAAACTATCAAGAATAATTTCGGAGATGGCTGTTCCGACATTTCCTCCTAGAAACGAATCAAAACCCAGATGCGTTAATACATGATGTATTAAATTGACAGTCGTCGTTTTGCCGTTTGAGCCAGAAATCGCGATGACAGGAGCATCAAAAAACCAAGATGCAACTTCCAACTCAGAATATATGGGAATATTTTTTGCTCTCATTTTATCCAGAATGGGTGCATTGCTTGGCATGCCCGGACTAAGGACGCAAAAATCAGCTTTCAATACATCGGGGGAATGGTAACCAAATTCAAATTCTGCATTGATAGATTTAAATATCTCTCGTTTCTCTTCGGAAAATTTGAAAGGATCGAGCTCGCTCATTAAAACTTTTGCCCCAAAATGGCTCAAAAGTTTTGCAGCTCCGATGCCGCTTCGTTCAGCGCCGAAGATGGTTACGATTTTATTGTGGACGTTTTTCAAGCCATCACCTAATTTTAAATGTTGTGAGCGTTAGAAGTGCGAACATGATACCGATAATCCAAAATCGGATAACGATTTTGTTTTCGTCCCAGCCTTTTAATTCAAAATGATGATGTAACGGCGCCATCTTAAAGATGCGTTTTCCAGTGCCCGATTTCTTTTTTGTATATTGAAAATATTGAACTTGTAGAATGACCGAAATAGATTCCATAATAAATACACCGCCTGCGAAGGGGAGAAGGAATTCTTTTTTGAGTAGTATTGTGATCGCACCGAGAATTGCTCCCAAAGTAAGAGAGCCTGTATCTCCCATAAAAATTTCTGCAGGACGTGCATTAAACCATAGGAAACCCACCACGGCTCCAATAATAGCCGAAATGAATATGGCTAATTCTCCCGAGCCAGGGAGAAAAAAAATACCGAGATAATTACTAAAATCAGCACGACCTGATACATACGCGATAAATACGAACACGGCGGCTGCAATAGCCATTAATCCTGAGGCGAGTCCGTCAAGACCGTCCGTTAGGTTGACGCTATTGGATGTCGCCGTAATAACAAAAATAACAAATGGTATGTAGATCCACCATTCATGAAAATTTAAATAATAATTCTTAAAAAATGGAAGCGTCGTTTGCATTTTGAATTGTTGTAAATCAGGGTGTAAAATGATGATGACCCCTAATACTAGACCAAGGCTGACTTGACCTGCGATTTTGTAACGAGCGATTAATCCCTCTTTGCGTTTCTTAATCGATTTTAAATAATCATCTATAAAACCAATTATTCCCATCCAAACAGTTGTCAGTATTAAAAGTTGAATGTAAATATTGCTTAGATCCGCCAATAGGAGAGTAGGAATCAGAATGGATAAAATGATAAGAACTCCGCCCATTGTAGGGGTGCCAGCTTTTACAGCATGCGTCCCAGGACCCGTTTCTCTGATGGTTTCACCAATTGAAAGTGCTTTGAGTTTGCTTATAACCCATGGACCCAAAACAAATGAAATAGTGAGTGCTGAAATCGCTGCCATACTTGATCGGAATGTGATGTATTTAAAAATATTGAACGGCGTAAAATAATCAGTCAGTGGAACAAGAAAGTGATATAACATGCGCTTATGCTTCCCTAAAAATGTTTAAAAGTTTATCAAGATGAAAACTATTTGAACCTTTAAGTAAAATAATATCATTTGTTTGGATTGTCTCTAGAAATTTATTTTTTAGACTATCAACATCTTGACCTGTGTAAATATTTGTGATAGCTTTTGAAAGATGTGAATGCAAAGACGACATATTTTTGCCAATCAGAAATACAGTGTGCGCACCAGAATCTTTAATAAAGGGTATGAGTTCCGAATGAAAAATCTCGGACGATGAACCCAATTCAAGCATGTCTGCAAGAACAAGAATTTTATTCGATGCAGATTTCATTTTGCTAAAAGCTTTTAAAGCGGATTTCATGGATTGTGGATTGGCGTTATAGGCATCATGAATAAAATGAACATTTCTTATTATAATTTGCTGCATTCTGCCTGGTGTTGGAGAAAAGGAATGAAGTTTTTCAATGATTTCCGCTGCTGAAATGCCAAGATAACGAGCGATATACCAAGCCGCCGCTACGTTGAGAGGGAAGGCATCACCTTGAATATCCAGCTGAATTTCATTGCCATCTATGAATAAACGGTGACGACCCAAACGGTCAGCTTTTAAAATCTTAAAGCGATTATCACCACATTTTTGACCGAAACTAATAATTGTTTTATTGGCTAAATTAAGATTCCTAAGTTTTTTATCATCGGCATTTAAGAAAATTGTACCGTTTTCGGGAATGGCGTCAAATAGGGCTTTTTTAGCCATTAAAACGCCATCGAGGGTTTTAAAAAATTCGGTATGGGCAAAGGCAATATTTGTGATGAGTCCAATATTTGGATGAGCGATTTCACAAAGTTCAGAAATATCATTGGGTTTGCTTGCGCCCATTTCGATAATGGCCACGGAGTGATTATTGTTGAGATCCAAAAGGCTCATGGGGAGACCCAATTGATTGTTGAAATTACCTTTTGTTGCTAAAACATCGTGCTTTGCACTCAAAATGTATGAAAGTAAATCTTTCGTCGTCGTCTTACCATTGCTTCCTGTAATGGCAATGACGGGAATATCAAAATCTTGCCGATGCAGAGTCGCCAATTCACCGAGACTTTTTTCAGGAATTTTACTTAAAATAAGAGGAAGAGAGTCATCCCAAGTATCTCTCTCCCTCCAACTGTCAGAAGCCATAACAGCAGCAGCACCATGGGAAATGGCGTTTGGGATGTAGCTGTGACCATCTGCAGTCTGCCCTTTAAAAGCAATAAATAAGTTGCCCGGAACTGTCGTTCTTGAATCAATAGAGACACCATTAATGGGCGACGATAATTGTCCCAGTATTGATGTGTCCTTTAAGGATTTAATATGTTGAAAAGAAATGGACATTTATTTAAAGAAACCCTTTATAATGTCGATGTCATTGTAAGGAAAAAGTTCGCCTTGAATATCTTGATAATCTTCATGCCCTTTACCCAAAATGGCTAAAACGGTATCATGATTCGAAACCTCAAGTGCCGTTAATATTGCCTTGATACGTGGCGTTATTGTATTGAATCTATTAAGATTAGGTATGCCTAGTACGATATCGTCGATGATGGAATGGGAATCTTCAAAACGAGGGTTATCATCCGTTATGATGATACGATCGGAATATTTATCTGCGATGGCGCCCATTAGGGGTCTTTTCCCTTTGTCTCTATCACCGCCACAACCAAAAATAGTGATGATTTTTTTTTCTGGGAAGCTGCCTCGCAATGTTGTTAAGACATTTTCCATTGCGTCGGGTGTATGAGCATAATCTACGAATATGGGGTAATTATATTTGGTTTCTATGCGCTCAAGGCGTCCTGGCACATTTGGGAGTGTTTTTATTGTTTTTAATACTGATTCATTAACTTCATGCTTTTCAGAAATCAATGAAAATGCTTGCAATAAATTGCTGTAATTAAAGTTGCCCATCGTGTTCGTTTTCATACGCATTTTCTCCGATTGGTGTAAAATTACTAAAGTATTTAAAGAGGGATGTGGAATAGTTTTTATTATTTGATAGTCAGCATCTTTATGAGTGCCGACTTTAATAATTTTCGCTTTCGTATTTTCTACGATTTTTCCCCATGCAGGGTCATCTGAATTGACGATTGCTAGGCTATCAGGTTTAAGCTGGTTAAATAATATTTGTTTTGCGGCTAAATATTTTTCAAACGTGACGTGATAATCGAGATGGTCACGCGTAAGATTTGTGAAAATGCCAGCATCAAAATCGATTCCTTCGACACGTTTTTGTTCTAAGCCATGCGAAGAGACTTCCAAACAAACGGCTTTAACTCCCTGTTCAACAAGTGTTTTTAAGATGGAATTAATTGTCAATATATCAGGTGTCGTATTTTTTAGTGGGATATGTTTGTTCAGTGTCCAGGCGCCGGTTGTACCAATTATAGCACTAGGCAAACCGACGGACCTTAACAGATGTGCTAAAAAATAACTTATAGTCGTTTTTCCATTTGTGCCTGTAATACCGTAAACCAACATCTTTTTGGATGGATTGTCAAACCAAGTATTCGCCACATGAGCCAGTGTATTACGAGTATCACCACTTAAAATATAGGAAACATTATCTTGAAAATTCGGGATTGGCTTTTCATGAATGACAGCGACAGCACCTTTTTGTATCGCCTTATGAATGAAATTATGGCCATCAATATTTTCACCTGTTATGGCAATAAAAACGAAGTTTTTCTTAACGGTTCTTGAATCGATTGAAACCCCTGTAATTTCAACATCCATCGAACCCATTTGACCTTTAATTGGCGTATGTTTTATAAGTGCCGATAATTTCATTTCGTATCCAAGTATAAAATAATCTTATCATTTGCAGATAGCTTTGATCCTTTTCGTGGAGATTGCCTATATACGCGACCTTTTCCATGTATTTCAGGATTTATGCCTAATCGACTTGATGTCTGCAATGCAGAGCGAAGACTTTTGCCTATAAAATTGGGCGTTTTATCAATCGTTGAATTTTGAACTTTAGAAACAAGCATCGAGCTTGAAAGTAGCTGGTCATTTGAAACCGTCGGTAAACGATATTCGGTATCATGTGATACTTGTACAACATCGTTATGATTGTTAACCAATTTTGATGGTTGATATAGGTTATACATGCGATTATATATATTTCGAGCAATAGGTGCCGCAACGGTTCCACCCGTTCTATTCGATCCGTGGGGATCATCAATAATAATGGCCAGAACATATTCGGGCTGCTCAAATGGGTAGAAGGAGATAAAGGATGTTATGTAATTATTGGTATATTCCCCATCCGTAAGTTTTTTTGCCGTCCCCGTTTTCCCAGAAATTCCCATGTTTGGAACATCTGCATTTTTCCCAGTACCACTGATGACAGCTGTTCTCAACATATCTTTCAAAGTTTCGATTGTTTTGGGACTCGCGACTTGTCTAATGACATTAGGTTTATCTACTTGTCGGCGGTAACCTGTTGACGTTTCAAGATAGTTGACCAGCATGGGTTGCATTAAATATCCACCGTTCGCTATTGCACCATACGCCATGCTAAGCTGAAGTGCTGTTACTGCGACTTCATAGCCGATGGAAATCTGATCACGACTTATCATAGACCATTCGGTGTAATTCTTTAAAGATCCACTCGCTTCGCCAGGGTAAGTGATGCCTGTTGCCTCACCAAATCCAAATGCAAGCGTCGCATCATAGAGATCGATGTCTTGAATTTTTGAAGTAGCTTTTACGACACCAATATTTGAAGAATTGGCGATGACATTAGCAAATGTAAGATTATCAAATGCTTTCCAATCGTGAACCGTGTGATGAGGGAAGCGATATTCTCCATGTTCACAATTAATAATATCTTCTGGTTTTAACATTTTTTTCTCTAAAACTGCCGAAGCACCCACGACTTTAAACGTTGAACCAGGTTCAAAACTTGCTGAAAAGGGGGCCATAATTAGGGATTGTGAATTTTGAACTCTTCCTGAGTTTGGATCAAAAGAAGGATAATTGACGGCACTGAGTATTTCTCCAGTAATCGGCGACATTAAAATAGCCATACCTTTTTTTGCTTTTGTCTTTTCGACAGCGAGTTTTATTTCGTCAAATAGAATTACTTGTAAATCGATATCAATACTGAGATGAATATTAGTGCCGTCAGATGGCTCTATTGCGTTATCATCGCTTATAAAACGGTTTCTTTTCTTTCCATCACGAGCAGTGAGCTTAGACCCATCTTCGCCTACTAAATAGTGTCCGTAATGTTCTTCAAGGCCACAGAGTCCGACATTATCTTTGTCAACAAACCCTATTAAGCTCGCCATACTTTCTCCGTATGGATAAAAGCGATTCGTCGAGTTTTCAATGACTAATCCCTCAAAATCTAAATCCATTAAATCTTTACATCCTTCAGACGGAACATGTCTTTCTAAATAAATAAAGTTCTTTTTGGATTTAATTTTTTGGAGATAGCTAGATGCGGGTTTGTTGAAATGTTTTGCGAATACTTTTGAAAGGTCATTCGGGCTTTTAACCTGACTTGGATGAACGGCAAAAGAGCAATACGTAATATTTTGAGTCAACTGTTTGCCATTTCGATCGAAAAAATTTCCTCGTTCTGAAGGTATTGGCATCTTACGCTCAAACGTTTTAATTAATATTTCACTAAGCTCCTGCGTGTCCATAATTTGGATCGTAAAAACTTTAGTTAAAAGAATAAGCCACACAAAGATAGCGATATTCCTAAAATATTTTAGCCGGGTTCTATATTTGTGATAACTTATTTTCAATGTTTTGGGACTTTGATGATGAGTGCTTCAGGCACAGGTTGAACAAAGTTCAATTTCTTTCTTGCCATTTCGGAAAGATTATCAACGCGTCTTTGTTTTTTTTGGTTGGCATCTAAAAAGTGATTTCTACCAATTAACTGATTTTCTTTTAGGTGGAGTTTTTCTAACTGCTCGCCAGATTGCCTCACTTGGTCGCCTAACCAAACGCGACCGACTAAAATCATCAAACCGGCGATAATTAAAAATACAGGCCGAAAAGCTTTTAACGTTTCGATGATAGCGATACGATATTTTGCTAGCCAAGTTTTTCTGCGACGCGAAATTTAGCACTCCTTGCTCTAGAATTATTTGCGACTTCATGGGCTGTTGGTGAAACAGGTTTACGCGTTATTATTTTGATTTTTGGAATAAATGATTCTTCTGGAAGCATACCGGGTTGCATGGGAATATCTTTGGACAAATCTCTGAAAAAATGTTTTACGATTCTATCTTCAAGTGAATGATAGGAAATAACTCCGATACGCCCGCCAGGATTTAAAACATCAATTATATTGACTAATACTTGCTCTAATGCACCGACTTCATCGTTTACTTCAATACGAATCGCTTGAAAAACTTTTGCATACGATTTAACAACTTGGAAGCTTGGGACGACGGATGCAATGATTAATTTTAGTGCGTCTGTCGTCGAAACAGGTTCATTTAATCGAGCGGTGACAATCGCGTTCGCAATTTTTCGATGATATTTTGCATCACTATATTTGCGAAATATAAATGACAGTTCGTGCTCACTATATTCATTGATAATATTGAAGGCTGATATAGGATTCTCTTGATTAAATCGCATGTCGAGAGGACCTGACTTATCAAAGGCAAATCCACGATTTGGATCATCTAAAGAGAAAGAATTAAGACCCAAATCCATGAGTATGGCATCAATGCCATTGATGGATAATTTTGATAGAATTGATTTGATATTCCTAAAATTATTGTGAACGGGGAAGAATATTTGAGGAAGTTTTAGAGTGCTATTTGCTTGGAGAACCGAATTATCTTGATCGATACCAATGAGAGTGGCATCTTTTGAAAGCCGGCTTGAAAAGGCTTTTGTATGCCCACCTAAACCGAAGGTCGCATCAACATATACACCATTTGGTGTAGTTATAAGAAAATCTAAAACTTCATCTAAGAGTACGGGGATGTGTGTAAATTCAGTTTTGCTTTTTTCCATGTTCACTCATGTAATTTGCCACTTGTAAATAATCATCCTTGGATAATTGAAAGTCCGATTGTTCAAAAGTCTTAAAAGTATTCGGATCCCAGATTTCAATCTCTGATAGCATTCCGATAATAAGAACATTATGATCAATATTGGCAAAACTGAGTAGACGTTGGGGAATCGCTATTCTTCCTTGCGAATCGCATTTACATGTTGTTGCGTGTCGTGTTTGGATTCGGATAAAATTGCGATGAGTCGGATTTAGAGTAGATAGGGCAATATACTCATCTTCCTTTTTCATCCATTCTGTAAGTGAATAGGCGACAATGTTTTGAGTTGAACCTCTTGTCACAACGAATGTATCTTCGCTAGATTCAGGAAGGGCTTTTCTGAATTTAGCGGGAATATTGACACGACCTTTAGTGTCAACACTGTATTCGAATTCGCCTATAAAACTTGTTATTCCCATGTCTCTCTATTTCTGCTGCTATTAAGTGGGAAAATTACCCACTATTAGGGATATTATAGGGTAAAACCCCCACTCATGCAAGTATTATGTGTAAATATTTAAAAATATTCTGAATAATAACTCAGATGGATAAGTAAAATTCTAGTGATGCTAGGTGATGTAGAATATTATAAGTATCGTAATAATAACAACATATGCAATTATCATAAGATAAGATTTTACGAAAATAAACGAGTGGGGGAAAGAGGTAAAAAAACTCGCTGGAGCGAGTCTTTATAAATTAGTATTTACCTCGTTTTTAGTAGCTAGGGTGACTCGCTAAAACCAATCGATTTTGAATCTTTCTAATGGAGATACCTTCTCCCGAATTTTTAAATTGATTTGGAAGCGTATCATTTCCGATTGAAACAAAGGCTGAATTGGATGGCCATAAAATGGCGTAATTTAGATCATTGATTAAAAAGGTTTTATGATCTTCAACTTTTAGCCTTAAAGTATCTTTTTGTTTTTGATCGTTTTCATAAATAATATGTAATTTAGCCATACTCAAAATATTTATAACTAAAGAATCATGAAAAGTAAAAGACAGGGAATCTAAAGTAACTTGCTCATTTATGTCCATTAAAATTTGGGAATCTTCCTTTAAATTGCTATCCGAATTAGAGGGTAAAATAATATTCTTCCCAATCACGATAAAAAGGATAATGATAAAAACAGCCGCGAAAACTTTAATTAAGTTCGAGTTGGATAGAGAATCATTGTCAAAAAGTGCATTATTTATATTTGATTGATGATGTCCAAAATCCTCAACCTCAGAATCAGGCGAAACCACTTTTATATCTGTATTTTTCCGCGGTGATGCCAGCTCAACTTCCAATTGTCTCATAATATCTTCACGAGGGTAGCCTATGACTTTTGCATAAGACAAAAGAAACAGTCTCGCATAAGGAAGCGGCAAAACGTCGTAATGACCTGCATCCAGTGATTGTAATATATCTAAAGCAATTTTTGTTTTTTCAGCGATGAATTCTAGCGATATTTTTTGTTCTATTCGATATTTTTTTAGTTCTTCGTAAACAGCCACGGAAGCTCCTCTTGTTTCAGCCTGATATAATATTCATTCTTATACAGAAATCAAGTTAACCTAATTGTAGAATGGAGATAATTTCAATATTTTAATAAACCGTGAAATGGGAAATCCAACAACATTGTAAAAACACCCTTCAATACTATCAACGAAGCTGGCTGAAGTGTCTTGAATACCATAAGCTCCCGCTTTATCTTTATAAGAGCCTGATTTAATGTAAGATTGAATTTCATCAACACTTATTTCTCTGAAATGTACGAGGGTCTCTTCAATATATGATTGTTTGAAATTACTATCGACATGTACCAACGAAAATGCTGTTTTGACTTTATGCCATTTACCGCTTAGTGTTTGGAGCATCTTTTGACCTTCATCCTCATCACATGGTTTACCGAGTATTTGGCCATTAATCATAACAATTGTATCGGCTCCAATTATGAGATGATTCGGATAATTTGACGCAACAATTTGAGCTTTTTCTATAGCTAGATTTTGAACATAGTCATTAATGGAGCCGTCGGAATAAGGATGCTCTGTAATATTGGTGGGTATAATTTTAAAATTAAAGCCCGATTTTTTAAGAATATCTGCGCGTCGTGGAGACTGACTGGCTAGAATTACAGGGAATTTCAATTCCATTGAATTATCGACTCATCACGAGTTTCTGAATGACATCCGAGGGTTCTTCGAAGGCATCAGACTCTGCGTGTACTTGATATAAATAAACACCGTTTGCCAGCTTATTTGCGTAATCATCTTCTCCATTCCAATATGTTGTATGGAACCCAGTACTGAGATATCCGGCTTCGAGAGTAGTAATTTTTCGACCTGAAAGTGAAAAAATATGAATAAAGACATCCGACGAGTGACTAAGTCGAAAAGTGAATTGAGTGTCATCAGACATAGGGTTCGGGAAGTTATAAACGTCAAAAACTACAAATTTATCTGAAGCGAAAAAATTAAGCTCAATATTTTCATTTGATGGATTATTATGATTATCCCAAGCCTCAAGGCTCAATTTGTGTCGGCCTGGTTCAATATCAGGTAAGATTAGACTTATTTTTCCTGATTTTGAATCATCAAGATTATATTGAAAAAGTTCTGTAATATCCGTTGAATTGCTAAGATTATCATCAATCGAAAGGATGATTCCATGTCCGGCAGCACCTGTTAAATTGATGCCTTGCTCATCCGTTAATTCGATAAAAAACTCTTCATTTGCAGATAATTCATCACCTTGCATTAAAGGCAAATCTCCTTGCACGAAAATTATTTCAGGACCTTGTTGGTTGAGTGTTGTGCTATCGCCTCCTTGAAATTCCAGAGTGTCAATAGTTGCAATACCAGACGCCTTATCGGCGTCCCAAAATTGCACATTAATTTTACCTTTATTCCCCGAATAATTGATGTCTTTTGGAATAATAAATTGTCCTGAAAAAATCGAATTAGTATAAGAGATTGAACCTCTAAAAATTCTTCTACCAGGTAAATAGTAGGAAATATTGTTTTCAAAAGACCCTGTCGCGGTTTGCCATTCAATATGTCGCGTAACGCGCCTTGGAGAATCAAATGCCGTTACCAAAGCAAATCCGTCATTCATTAAATCGCTAGGAGCTTGTCCCTCATAAGAAAATGTTTCCATTGCTGACGGTTTCAAGGGGTTAATTTGAGTGAAGTCACTCGAATATTTTGGCGTCGGGATTCGAAGAGCTGGATCCGATAGAATGACATATTTTAGATCATTAGGACTCGCTCCGCCGCTGCTTCTGGCAATTTTTGTTAATTGCATGGCTTTTCCAATTGGGATAGAATAAGAGGAATTATTATTGGGGAATAAATATGTGTAGAATTTAGAGAATAATGCTGCGTTTGAACCACCGAAAGATTTTCGAGTTGATGCAATGACACCAATGCCACCTTCATTTTCAAGCAGTAATAAGTGTTCAGCCATGGACTGGCTAGCAACGTCATCATATTTACCCCAATCACATGTTCCTGCACAAAAAAGTGGCCATTGTCCATGAGTCCTTAGGTTTGACAAATCACTTTCTGTAAAGACTTCTTCCTGTGCCCAAACCCAAGGAGAACCGTGTCCCATATAATTAACGATGGCGGTTCCATTATAAATACGTTGGAGCAAAGCATCTCTAGCGGCTGGTTTCAGAACATACGGTGAGGTAGGGTCTTGAACCTCGGGATATTCTGTCAAATAAACTTTATTGACTTGCAATGATTTGGGCAATTGATCAGCCAAATCTTCAGTATCGTCGATGTGATAACTTTCAAAATACTCTCTTGGTCTAAGGGGATCGTCTGCAACTAAGGTGATAGTATTGCGCCACAAACCCTCGGGGCTATTGACACAATATTGCTCTAGTTTATCGAGAAAAACATTAAGTTTACTTGCGTTTTTAGCGGGAATTCTTCCTAAGGCAATATCGGGTAAAACATCATTTCCAATCAAATGAGTAAAAAAATCATCGGATGAATAACTGTTTATTTCAGTTAATCCATCAACTTGAATGGTAGGAATTCGCAACTGCGAAAGCCCCGTCAAATTTCGGTAATCAAAATCGGCATCACCAAGTAAAACAACGTATTCAGGCTTAATTGCCCAGTTTCTTAAAGCATAACTCAGAAAATATTTAATTGCACCTGGATCATCAACGCCTCCAGAAAATTCATTATAGATATCTGAAATTGAGGCTGTATAACACTTGAGTTGTTCATCCAAACGAACTTTATTTTCATGGATGTCAGCTAGCCGTTCTGCTTGACTTATAAACGTTTCGGGAGAAATAATGACATATTGGCCTTCATTACTTGGATTTCGAAGTCTATTAAAGTCGATATCAACTAGTTCGAGACTAATAGCATCTTCCATCCCATCAGCAAAACCCAATAAATGTACGTTACCTTGTTTTTGAGTCTTAAAATTATTGCCTGTAAAGACAAGTGCTTCAGGATCTAGATAATTATTAAAATCCCAAAAATGCCAGTTTGATGATAATGCTAAGGCAGATAGTTGAGTTGAATTAGCATTCAGTGTGAGCCATCCATATATAGGTTCGTTACTGGACTCGATTTCACGTGGATAAGTTATTTTAAACCAATCTAAATATGCAGCGGCCGAACTTGATGACTGATATTTAAACTGAAGCGTATTACCACCCTTTTGAAATAAATTACCAGTTGAAGACAACATGATATTCGCCGTATTGCTTCGTGTATTTTGAGATGCGTGAAGGTCAATGTTGTTAACAATGACATCAAAATAGTGTACATAACTCGTCGTATAATCAAGTGTACCATTTAATTTTGCGCTAATGGTGCAAGTCCCTGAGGACGTAACAACGGGTAAATCTAAATAGAAATATAAATTGTCTGATGGACCGTTAAATTGTTCACCTACCCAAGATTTTCCGGAGTGCAGGATATTATTAATTTCATTCTCATGATAATACGCTGATGTCATTGTGGAAATTGTTTCGTCGGCAACAATATTTAAAGATTGAATACTTTGAATGCGATTCCCAATAGTTGTTTCGTCATCGGGTAAAAAGAGCCAGTAGGTCATAGAGTTTGCATAAGAATGTGTCTGAAAATTATTTTCGATCTCTCCATTGATGCCCCGAGCATAGAATCGGAAATAGTCATTTCCTGAAAAAACACCATCACTTACACCGAGGCCATCCATGCTCATTTGGCTCAAATTATCGGGTTCAGCAGAATCGTCGAGGAGAATCAGAGGCATCTCTCTTCCTTGGAAAGAGGGTGTATATAATTCCCAACTGCCAGGGTCCGTCAGATTGGTACCTGAAGGAAATGAATTCGGCGTAATTTTAAAAATGCCGCCATTTGTCACATTAAATCGAAACCATCTTCCAGGAATATCTGTCGTTTTGTGAAGGGATGACATAAAATGAAACGTCTCAATATCCCAATTTTTCGCTTGGTTCGAATTGATGAATGGTGGCAAAGATAATTGATTATTGCCTTTCATTACACCCTTGAAATCAATTGTGATGTCGAGAGATTGTATGGCTTGTCTATTCTCCACTGTTGGGATAATTACAATCGTTCCAATGGGAATATTATTCGCGTAGCCTCGATTTCCCATTTGTACTTGTATTTGAGAACTCAGATCAATATGCTCTAAACTTTCTTTATGGATATCTAAAATGTGCGGTTCCTGAAATTGAAAATCGTCCATTGATTTTATTACAAATTGAATATCAATATCTGCGTTAATAGAAGGCAGAACAATAGGAATTGTAAAATACGGCAATATGTGATTATCATTGAAAACAGCCCAACTTACATCTGACCAATGTGGGACAATTTCGTTATTTGTATTTATGTCAAGATAAGATTTGCTGGGTTCAGGAATATCAATTGAAAAATTAAAGGAATGAGAATTTTCAAAAATATTATGAATTTCCGTCGCAAATCCGATTGTTACAAGGAAGAAGAATATATTAAGTATTTTCACTATTCTAAAATGACCTTTCATCAAAAAAAGTTCCAAAATAAACTTTTTATTTTGGTGGATTGATTCTAAACAAAAGGAAAGAGACTACAAGAATATTTGTACTACCGTTCAAATTCTTTGAAACTATATTGGACTAAGCAAAAGAGATTGAAAACTAACAAAGGAATTATGCATGAACACCCTACAAAAAAAAAGAATTATCATCACAGGAGCGAGCGAAGGAATAGGGAAGATGTTATGCCAAGAATTAGGTCGATTAGGGGGCGAAATTTGGGCGGTTGCTCGGAATAAAGAAAAATTGAATATTTTAAAAAAAGAATTGCCATGGGATATAAATATCTACCCACTGGATGTGCGAAAGAAAAAGGACGTGCAACACTTTTTTTCAAAAGAGTTTACGGTTGATAGACAGCCTGAAATATTAATCAATGCCGCTGGCGTAGCTCATTTTGCCTATACCGAGGATACGACTTTTGAAGATTGGAATCGTATGATAGATACAAATTTGACAGGCCCATTTTTAATGAGCCAAGAAATTATTCCATTCTTAAAAAAGAAAAAATCAGGAACAATTATAAATATCAATTCTGTGGCTGGATTACAGCCTTTTAAAAATGCCTCGGCCTATTGCGCCTCTAAGTTTGGATTGCATGGTCTTACGCAAGTAATGCGAGAAGAGCTAAGAAAATATAGTATAAGAGTTATTGGTATACATCCAGGAGCCGTTGCATCGAGTTGGTGGGAAAAAATTGAAGGAAGCAAAAATTTACCGTTTAGTAAAATGCTTAAACCTGAAGATGTTGTACATGCCATTGTTTCTGCCTTAACAAGCGAAAATCATGCAGTACAAGAGGAGATTTTGTTACGTAATGTGGGTGGAAATTTTTAAGAATTGATTGAATATTTTGGTGATTAAAGTTCCATAACACTATTGAGCTTCGATAATTGAAGCAGAAATATATACTTCAACGCGCCGATTATTTTCGCGACCTTTCCCAGTGTTATTGACGTCAATCGGCTGAAATTCGCCGAAACCAGCGACGGCAAATTGTCGTTCGGGTAATTTTGTACTTTCTTGAAGAAGTCGCATAACGGTTTGAGCACGTGCCGCGCTTAACTCCCAATTGTCTTTATATGTTTGACTATTTGTGAGAGGAATATTGTCCGTATGACCCTCAATACGTATTTCAACGTTCCATGCATAGCCATCAGCATTTAGATTGTTAATCAGTGAGGCGTATTTACTTTTCTCTAAATGGAATATTTCCAGTGATTTAATGCCTGACGATAGGGCATCAAGTTGATAAATAAGATTTGTCCGAGGTTCAGCACTACCTGTTTCAAACAATCGCGGATCATTTAAAGCAATTCGAATTCCTTTCGAATTTCGTGAAATATTGATTTCATTTAAATTCAATTCATTCGCAACATTTTGAAGTTCAGACATTGCTTCGTCAATTCGACCCTCAACCCATTTATGGATGCGAGATATTTGCCCGGCTCTCAAAGAAATCATCATAATAAAAAATGTAATAAGAAGGGTAATGAGATCGCCATATGAAAGTAACCAAATGGATCGCGTTTTTACGCTTAATTCCGAGAGCGCTCTTTTTTTGTCCATATTCATAAATTATAATCCACAATTTGTACATCGAGATAAATCTCTACGCGACGGTTTTCATCAAAATTGGATACATCTCGCAAAGGATGAAATGGACCATATCCTGAAAGACTAAAAAAGTTTGATGGCAGGCTCAAATCAGATTGAATCAAATTTAAAACATTTCTTGCTCGTGCTGTACTGAGTGCCCAATTGTCTTCATACTCAGATCCTTCCATGAGTCTCGTTGCATCCGTATGACCTTCGACTCGAATTTTCACTTTTAGATCTTTGTCCACTTTTCGAAGCTTTGCAATATGCTTTTGATTGATCTCATAAACTTTGTCTAAATTTAATCCATTGATTAAACGTGAAATATTGCTTAGAAATGGAATAAATTTAGGCTCAATACGATCGCCTCCTGATTTAAAAAGAGATTGATTATCAATTTGTGAAGGTATAAGTATTTTTATACCGCGCTGCCCCGCGTTTTCAATATGCAGCCAACTCAGATTTAATCGTTCTTTTTCGGCGAGTAAATCCACATAATATTGACTCTTCAATTTGTCAGCTAAACGAAACGTCGATTCGGCTTCACTTTCAGCCTTTTGCACGAGTAGCAAGAAAAAAGCTAAAACGGCTGTCAGCAAAGAGCCGTAAGTCACCATCCAAGTTGTAGAGTGGCCAGTTTTCATAAACCGTTAATACGGTGCATTTCTCTCGTTTGTTTATCAACAAAAGTTAAAAGTTTTTCTTCTAAGACTAAATGGTGATCTCTTTCATGAATACTCAACACACCGGCTCTTATGATGCGGTTGAGAGCGACTTCATCTTCGGTTCGAGTTTTTAATTTTCCAGCAATTGGAATAAAAAATAGGTTCGAAAAAAGGACACCATAAAAAGTAGTTACAAGGGCGCGTCCCATTCCTGTCAAAAGCATGTTCATACTTCCCTCACTATCTGACGCAAAACTCGCCATACCCGTCCCATTATCAGATTGGCCTCCCATCATCAAAATCAAGCCCATAACAGTGCCAAGGAGACCAAAGGCCGGAGCATAGCTGCCCATATTATAAAATATTTCTTGTCCGCTTTGATGTCTTTCTATCATGGAATCCAATTCATTGTCTAAAAAATCAAGCAATTTTGCAGGATCTCTTGTAAGAATAGCATTTTCAAGCCCTCGTTGCAGATATCCATTTTGAATTCTGCTAATGCTCCCTTCAAGTGCAGCGACGCCCTGTTTACGAGCAATTTGAGCATAACCAGACATCTCTTGAATAAGTAAAAGAGGGTCATCGTTTTGACGATGTAAGAATACTTTTGCAGTGACTTTAAATAAACCGAATATCCGTTTGATAGGATAGTTAACTAAAGTAGCGGCAAGTGTACCTCCTAAAACAATGGCAAATGCCTGTGGATTAAAAAACATGCTTGAGGGCATCATAGTAGAAGGGTCAGCCATCCCATAAGCAACTAAAACAACGCCAACAATAAGACCGATTAAGGTTGCAATATCCATTTAATAACCTCTTTTTAAATTGTTTGATAAAGAAAAAATGTATGAAACCTGTAAGGTTAAGAAGATGAGTAGTGTATACTTGTGTGGGAAAAAACTTGTTTTAAAAATAAAACTCACTACACCTCCGTTTGCATAACATCGTGACAGTTTAAAAAAAAAGGGGCTGAAAAACAGCCCCTTAGAAAAATAAATATTCAATATCCTAAAGAAATTTGACCCGATTATCTATAATCTTAGATTTTTCTTTTAAATTGCTTAAATATGTATTCCAAGCCGTTTCTTGAGCTTTAGTGATAAGCGATGCTTTTGTGTTCGCATATGCAGCTTTGTAAGCAGTCTCAACAATTTCTTTACGGGTATTGAGCCTTATAATAACGGATCCGCGAGGCGTCTCTAAAACCGGAGAAAGTTGTCCTTCTTTTGCAGATGATAGAAAACCAGAAATATTTTCATATCGCCCAAGACCTGTTATATAGCCTGAAGGTTTTACTTTTTCAGCGTGGTTTTGTCCATAACCCGATCTATCACATGTAATACGTGCAAAATCGACCACAGGAGTCAATGTTTGAAGAATGCTGTCAGCATAAGTTTTAGCGAATTTATTTTTTTCGTCTGTTCTTATTTTGGAGGTGATTTCTTTTTTCACATCTTCTAGAACGCGTGCACCTTCAGGAACAACCTTGTTTAATTGGAAAATAGCCATTTGAGTTTGATTTTGAAGCAGACTACTTTGCGTATTAAGATCGGACCTAAAAGCAAATCGAATAGCCGATTTAAATTGGCCAAGCCCTGAAATAAAACTATCACTATATTTAAAAGGAGTACTTGTTTTGGACTCAAGTCCTGCGCTATCGGCGGCGGCCTCAAAAGACATTTCTTCCGCTAAATAACCAAAATTTCGAAGTGATCTGCGTATTTCGTTTCGAGTTGATTCGCTCGGATTTATGTTAAGTAAAACATGTCGGGCTTCAATTTCAGGTGAACCATCTGCAGCGTTTCGCTTATTTTCGACACGGATGATATGATAGCCAAAGCGCGTCTTAACAGGACCAACAATATCACCTAATTTTGCTGTGAATGCAGCTTCTTCAAATGGAGGTACCATACGACCTTTGCCAAACCATCCTAAATATCCACCATTTGTACCCGATGGATCATCAGAATAAAGTGCGGCAAATTCTTCGAATTTTTGGCCGTTTTCAATATCAGTTTTATAGCCAGAGATTCGATCAAAAATTTTCTGAGAGTCGCGAGTCGTAGCCTCTACGGGTAAACTAACGTACTTAACAATCCGTGTTTCTTCGTTGAAAAAATCATCTTTATGTTCTTGATAATAGGCAGCAATCGCTGCGTCTGAAACGGTGACTTCATCATCTTTCCACATACTTGATTTAACGAAAAAATAATCTAAATCAAATTCAAGATTGTCTCTTTCATACGCTAAACGAATGTCAGCATCACTCACGCTCGCCGTTGCATAAATTCGTTTTTGTAATTTTTCAATAGGAATAATCGAGGCAAGCTGATCATGAATTGCATTGAAAAAATTGGCTGCTTCAGGGGCATTGACAGCTTCGTCATATTTGACTCTGTCAAAGGCACCTTGTTCATCAACAAAATATTGTTTTATCATTGGATGAATTTCATCAACAAAATAGTATTTGAGTTCTTCATCACTGACACGAATATTTTTATCCGCGATATCTTGTTTAATCATCACTTGAGAAATCATCGTTTCCCATGTTTGATTCATTATTTCATCTGTTACACGCTCGTCTGCTTCATTTCCACTTCGTTCTTTATAAGAATCGAGTTCTCTTTGGACAGCTCTCGTATATGTATCATACGAAATGGTTTCACCATTGATTTGGGTAAAAACATTTGTATTATTTCCACCTACAAGGTCCATAATATCAGCACCCCCAACGAGACCACCAGCGGTCATTGTTATCACGAATACTACTACTAAACCTATCATAATACTGGACATATTTGCCCGCATTGAATTCATTACGCCCATGGGATTAAAATCCTCCTTTTTAAAGGCTTCAACTATCATTAAAAAGCCGTGGAATGTATTCGAGATGGTAGGGATAGGCAATGGACAAAAATCAATTCAAATACATCTGAAACTTGTGAAATATTAGTCCAAATTGGGTTTTTAATTTAGATTATTTCATACAAAAAATACATGATTAAATCAGTCGTCATTAAAAAGAAATCCGCTTAAGTTCGGTGATGAATATTTACGCTCAAAAGTCCGTTATTACAATTTCACTATTATTAATATTGACCTGCTCGTCGAAGGAAATACCGAAAATGAAAAATAATTCCAACTTAAATCATCTCGCTGATGAAACCAGTCCATACCTACTTCAACATGCCCACAACCCTGTAAATTGGTATCCCTGGAGTGATGAAGCTTTTGCAAAAGCTAAAATCGAAGGCAAACCAATTTTTCTATCGATCGGTTATTCAACATGTCATTGGTGTCATGTCATGGCGCATGAATCGTTTGAAGATTCTGTAATTGCTCAAATTCTTAATGAAAATTTCATTAGCATCAAGGTGGATAGGGAAGAACGTCCTGATATTGATCAAGTGTATATGGATGTTTGCATGGCGCTAACCGGTAGAGGTGGCTGGCCCCTTACTATCATAATGACGCCCGACAAGAAACCTTTTTTTGCAGGAACTTATTTTCAGAAGGAATCTGTTGGAAATCGTACAGGGCTAGTCGACATTTTGAATCAAGTCCAAACCATGTGGAAAAGCAATCGAAATGGTTTTGAAGCCGACGCAGATCGCATCATTGCCCAAATTAAGGAGCGTCTCGAACATTCAAAACCAACGGAACCGTTAGGCGATATTCGGCCTGAAGCCATCCAACAGTATAAAAATACGTTTGATGGCTCTTACGGTGGTTTTGGGCGTTCACCCAAATTCCCATCGGCGCATAACTTAATTTTCTTAATGCGAGAAGCTCAAATTGCAGGCGATAATACATTGATAAATATGGTTTCCAAGACATTGACTGAGATGCGATTGGGTGGCATTTATGATCAAATTGGGTTTGGTTTTCATCGCTACAGTACGGATGAGATGTGGCATTTGCCTCATTTTGAAAAGATGCTTTATGATCAAGCTATGTTAATGATGGCTTATACGGAAGCTTACGCAATTACTCGAAATCCTTTATTTAAACAAACAGTCGAAGAGCTCCATGCCTATCTCGTTAGAGACATGAAAAGTGACAATGGAGCGTTTTATTCTGCCGAAGATGCAGATAGTGAAGGTGAAGAAGGGAAATTCTATGTCTGGTCATATACTGCATTAAAACACTATCTTAGTGATGATGAATTTTCATTTATTCAGCAGTTTCAAGTTTTTGAAGATGGTAATTTTCAAGATGAGGCGACGCATCAACTTTCTGGATTGAATATTTTTGATCCATCTTTCGATGCATCAAACATGACATTAGAATGGAATCAAAAATGGGAAAAGATTCGTCAAAAATTAATCAAATTGCGAAGCAAAAGAATTCGACCCAGCAGAGACGAAAAAATTCTTGTCGATTGGAACGGCATGCTCTTAGCCGCATTTTCAAAAGCGGCGCGGACGCTTCAGAACCCAGAAATCAAAGAAACAGCCCATCAATTAGGGACATTTCTTTTACAGAATTCCAAAGATAAAAATGGACGTCTTATTCATCGTTGGTCCGATCAAAGCAATCATATTCCAGCATTTTTGGACGATTACGCCTTCCTTATTTGGGGGTTCCGAGAATGGTACGAGCTTGAATGGAACGAACAAATATTAGAAACGTCTATCGCGCTTCAGCAAGAAGCTATCGACTATTTTTGGGACAATTCTTTCAACGCTTTTGACCTTGCTCCCCATGATGGCGAAAAACATTTCCTGTCAAAAAAAGACATCTATGACGGCGCATATCCAAGTGGAAATTCAATTTCGGCGCTGAATTTATTTTATCTTTCAAAAATCAATGCAAAGACAAATTGGGAAACGATGGCTTTAAATATTGGCAATGCCTTAAGCGTTAAAATTATGCAATATCCCATGGGTCACGCCGTTACACTTTGGCTAAAACAGGCTCAAAATGTGTCGTTTCAAGAGATTACTATTTCAGTAGGAAAAAACGAGAGAAAAGACATCCTAAATACTTTAGAAACATGGAATTGGCCGTGGCGAGTTATTGTGTATAATGAGCCAAAATCGAATTTAAATAATATCATTCCTTACTTAAGCAATCAAATAGCGATTGATAATCAAACGACCCTTTATGTTTGTGAAAATCATACCTGCAGGCTTCCAACATTTTCAAAAGAAACAATGGAATCTCTACTCAAGAATGCTTATTTATTCGACAATGATTAGCAATCCCAAATCATATTCAGATGCTTGCGCTTTGCTTTTATCCGGCGGAAAAAGTAGTCGGATGGGTCAGGATAAAGCCCGAATCGTTTTGGAGAAAATTGAACTGCTTAAACAACATTCTTTGGATTTGAAAAACACATTTAATTCGGGCTTTGTCATCAGCAATTATAAAGACCATCGTGGATTATCTGCTTTGCCTCTTATCTACGATGAGACACCTTTTCAAGGACCGCTTAGTGCCATAGCAACAGGATTGAAACATTGCGATTCAGAGTGGGTTTTCGTCTTTCCCGTTGATATCCCAAAAATTGATTTTTCATGGGTTCAGCAGCTCTGGGACGCAAAAGATGATAGGCAAGTATGTCTATTTGAAAATAAAGAAAATATTCTGGAACCGCTTTTTGCGTTATATCATAAATCAGTCCTAGGGACTTTTGAAGACGCATTAAAAAAACAAAATCTCAGTCTTCATAAAGCCATAAAAAAAACAAAATATAAAGTCATAAAACTAGAAAAACATAATCGTATTATAAATATCAACACGCCAGAAGATTTATTAAAATTTCAGCAAAAACCGTCAACCCAATAATTTTAGTAAACGAATATGCGATTCCTTTAAACGCTATTATCAATCGGATAAAGTTTTTCGGTGCCTAAAGTTTAGTCTAAAAATACAAATGAAAATCTTGTTACGAGGAAGGTCTCCGTTTATACTGAGCTATGGCGTTTGATTGGATTCAAAAAGAGTGGTTTAGCAAAAATTCAAAGCTCGTTTTTTTTACGGGGGCAGGGATGTCAGCAGAGAGTGGCATTCGAACGTTTCGAGATAATGATGGATATTGGTCGCAATATGACCCCATGAAACTAGCGAGTCCGGCTGGTTTTGAAAATGATCCAAAACTCGTTTTGGACTGGTATCAATATCGTAGAAATGAAATAAAAAAGGCCAAACCCAACAAAGGTTACGACGCAATTGAAAATATTGCGAAACTTTTTCCTCAAGCCCAAGTAATCACTCAGAATGTTGACGGATTTCATAAAAAAGCAGATTTTATTGATGTGATCGAATTGCATGGAAATATTCATAAAACTCATTGCAATCAATGCAGGAAAGAGAATCTTGACGGCTGTGAACTTTTGCATGACGATAAACCTATTTTTTGTGACTGCGGTGGTCTAATGCGCCCCTCGGTTGTTTGGTTTGGAGAGTCGCTTAGACTTTCGGTGATGCATCAAGCCGAAAGCATAAGCCGAAGCGCCGATATATTTTTTAGTATTGGAACGTCGTCATTGATTTACCCCGCTGCCCAGATGCCTTATGAAGCCAAAAATAACGGCGCAAAAATTATTGAAATAAATCCACAAAGTACGCCTCTGACATCCATGGCCGATGCCTCAATTCAGGGACTTTCTGGAGAAATATTATTCAAAATTTATCAGGAACTCCATGCGAATTATAATTAAGCTCATTGTCCCCATTATATTATTGTCAAGCTGTGCATACTTTAATACCTATTATAATGCAGAGCTTTATTTTCAAGAGGCTCAAAAATTAAGCAAAGAGAATAAGACAGGTGAAGTTTCGCGAGAAGAGCGTCAGCTTTACGATAAAGCCATCCAAAAAACGCGCAAATTAATGGAAAGATATCCAGCCAGTTCCTATGCAGACGATGCCCATTTATTAATGTCAAAATCCTATTATTACCGTGATGACTTTGGCATTGCATTGAAACAACTCGATGCATTTCGGCGTGATCGATCCGATAGCGAGCTAATGGATGAAGTCCCTTTGTGGGTCGCACGGTGTTTGGTTGCAACGCAAGATTTAGAAATGGCTAAACATGAATCCCGAAAACTAACGACATCAAAAACCAATAATAGATTAAAGGCAGATGCCTATCTTTTACTTGGAGAAATTGCTTTGGAGCAAGATTCCATCGATTTGGCTCTAAGATACTTGGACCATGTTGTCAAAGTTGCTCCTAATAAGGATATTATGGCAAAAGCGGCTTTGCAAAGAGGTGATTTATATGTCTCTGAAAAAGAGTTTAATAAAGCCTTAGATTCCTATTCGGATGTTATCGATAAACGAACAAGTAAGTCTCTAAAAGTTGCGGCTGTTCTAAAGAAATTTGACGTTATGTTGGCTTTAGGGATGGACAACAAAGTCCTTGATGAAATTGCAAAAATGTTAAAAGAAGAAGACTATTTTGATATTCGTGGACGATTGGAATTGGAGCTGGCAAAGGTCTATTTATTTCAAAACGATTATGGCCAAGCTGAGACAAAGCTTGAAGAAATAACAGACAATTATATCAATCAATCTTATTCTGCAGAAGCTGCTTATGAATTGGGTTTATTATATATGAAAGAATTTAGAGGCTACCCAAAAGCAAAATCGCATTTTGGAGACATCGTTCGACTTTATTCTAGATCTGACTTTAAAAAAGCAGCAAATGAACACACAAAAAATATTGAAACGCTTGAGAAGTACGCCTTTGACTATACAAATTTAGAATTAAAGCTTGCGGGGAAACCGCCACAAAAAAAAGAAACAAAAACTAATAAAACAAATAACGCAAGAGGTCGATCAAGAGGCCGTGCTCCTGGGAATGCCATTCCAGAAGCCAGTGAAGAGGTAGAATTAGACGTCATCAAAGACGTCACATCAGCGGATTCTATCCAAATTCAGAAAGAAATGTGGGCAAATTTATATCAACAAGCCGAACATTTGCTTTTTAATATAGACGACCCAAAAGGAGCGTTATTTAAATTGGCCGAATTCGAATTGTCTAATAGGGATACAGCGCTTATTCAAAATGGACTCTACATGAAATATTTCATCTATGATGAAAAGTTAAATAATCCAGACATGACACAGGCTATTATTCGAGAAATAAGGGGTCGATTTCCTCAATATTACGATTTAGTATTCGGAGAAAAAAAGGAAGAGATTCCTGCACTTGAAACTCAAGAAGACAGTTTGATGACTCAAGCTGGTGAATACTATGATGCCCACAATTGGGACGAAAGTATTCGCATATTAAAATCTGTTTACGCTGATACAAGTGCTGCGACTGACAAGCGTGCATTATCCGCTTTTAAAATTGCCTGGCTAAATGATATGCATGCACGCAATCAAGATGAAGCATTAGAGTATTACAATAACGTTGTTTATCTCGCAAAAGAAGGAGAAATATTAAAAATTACTAATGGCCGGTTAAAACTTATCAAAAAGAATGATTTAGCCATTAAAGAGCCTGATGAATTGATCATGGAAGAAAAACCTGAAATTGAAACAGAAGAAAAAATAATTGAAACAAAATAAATACAATTTTCTAGGAGAAAAAATGAAAAATCGAATTCAAACCAGTGTAATGATTGCATCAATTTTGTTGCTCATTTCGTGCGGTAGTGAGAAAGCCCCCGTTTCTGAAATGGCCACAATATCACTTGATCTATTGCAAGAAGAAGCCCCAAAACATGTTAACCAAACCATCAAAATTAGCGGAATCGCGGATCATGTGTGCAAACATGGCGGCAAAAAGATTCTACTGGTTTCGAATGAAAATAACGTACATGTTTTTTCAAAAGAACGCTTTGACGAAAATCTCGTTGGGCAAGAATTGATTATCACGGGAATATTAGGTGAAAATATTATTGATGAATCCACATTCCAAAAATGGGAAGAAGATGCAAATACGATCGAAGATCATGCTAGTAAAATAAGTTCTTTAGAATATGTCACAGTGATGAGAGATTCGTTGAAAGCCAGCGGCAAGGATTATTTTTCCGATTATTACGTTGATTATATTTCTCATCAAATAACTGAGTAGATAATTATTTTATGAAGCAAATTAGAAAGTGGAGTCGCATTCTCCATCGCGATTTTGGATTCCTTTTTATTGGGACATCAATTATTTTTGGATTATCCGGCATTGCATTAAATCATTTGGCGGATTGGAATCCCAACTATTCTGTTGAAAATAAACAATTTAAAACAGATATAGAACTCAGGAAAAATATTACTACGGACCAAAATATTCGAGCGCTGGTCAATTCAATCGCTGATACTGATGATATGCGAAAATATTATTATCCTGAAGGTAATAGAATTAAAATATTTTTAAAAGGGGGCTCTTCTATTATTGTCAATACTGATAATGGAATGGGGAGGATAGAATTGCTTAAACGTAGGCCTCTTTTTTATCAATCTAACTTTTTGCATTATAATCCAAATCGTTGGTGGACATGGTTTTCCGATGCGTTTTCTGCATCATTAATCTTGTTTGCGTTGACTTCGTTTTTTATGGTTAAAGGTAAGAGGGGCGTTTGGGGTTCAGGCGGAATCTACACACTGATTGGTATTATTATCCCCATTCTATTTTTAATCTTTTCATAAAGTGTCATAGAGTTCCAGAAAATTACAGAGATAATGCCTTTTAGTCTCTGTAATTTTCTACCTTAATGAATCCATATATATATTTATATTTTTGTTCAAATAACTCAATAAGTCCCTTGCTTGCAGTTTTTCATTGTTTTAATTGCCCAAAATGAATCCCATAACTAAAATAGGTTTTAATACATGCAAATAATGCCTTTTTGTGCGACACTTTATAATCAAGATAAGTTCGAAAATCTTACGGATGTCATTGCTCCGCCTTTTGATAAAATAACGCCAGCGGAACGACGCTTTTTAATCTCTAGAACGGAATATAATGTTTCTCGTCTGATTGTAGGTCAAGAAAAGATTGATGGATATTATGAAAACGAATTCTATGAATCCGTTCCTAAACTTATTAAAAAATGGATTAGGGATGGCATTTTAGAGCACACGACAACCCCAGCTCTATATTATCTCGTTCAATATTTTCAAGGACCTGATAGCATTTGCCATATTCGAAAAGGTTTCATTGCACTTATTCCGATAGAAGATTATGCGACGGAAAAACTGTATCCTCTATCGCGATTGTCGGATGACGTCATCAAAGATAGACTGCGATTACTCAAGGCATCGAAAACAAATTTTAATCAAATATTTTTTGCGTATCAAGATCCTGAAAATAGAATAAATAAAATTCTTGATGAAGCGCAAACACGCGCTATAAAAACACTTCACGCTGAAGATGAAACCAATGGCGTACGGAATATTTTATACGTTATTCAAGAAGAAGATGTGATCCAAGAAGTACAATCTCTTATGGCGACTCAGTCAGCTCTGGTTACAGATGGCTATTTTCGACTTGAAACCATCAAACAATTTCGCGACGAACATATTGATGAAACAGGAATCGATCAAACGGATGCTGACTACACAATGGGGTATTTTGCCTGTACGAATGATTTTGGCTCAAAAATTTATCCGACGCATCGCGTATTACATGATATTCCTGATTTTTCAGATATACTTTTCAAAGAAAAGCTTAAAAAATATTTCTCCTTCTATACAATCGATTATGAGGATATAAGAATAGACAATGAAGATATGATTATCACCTTTGTCGAAAAAGATGGAACGGTTTCTGAGCTAGAACTCAATAATGAAGGGAAGGCTCTCCTTAAAAGTCGTATCGAAAATCCGGCATTATCGAAACTTGACACCGTTATATTGAATGAAATCGTTTTAAAAGAAATCATGCAAATGTCCAACGAAACCATACAAAATACGGATTCTATCAATTACCATTTTACGCTAGAATCTTTTTGGGAAGATATACGGGGAAATGGACAAGCAGGCTTTATATTAAACTACCCTAACACAACTTTGATTTATGAATTAGCAACAAACGGCATTCAACTTCCTCGCCACACTACCTACTTTTTTCCAAAATTATCAACGGGTCTTGTGATGCGTGAAATGGAAGATTAGCACAATGAAATTATTTATTCCTGGCCCAACGCATGTCGAACAAGATGTTTTAAATGCGATGGCTCAATACCCGGTTGGCCATAGAACACATGCGTATCGCGAACTTCACAATGAAGTCCGAGAGGGCATTAAAGATGTTTTAATGACGAAGCAGAATGTCATGCTTGTGACAAGCAGCGCGACAGGTTTGCTCGAAGCAGGAGTTCGAAATCTTGTCGGAAAGCGAGTCCTTAACCTCGTTTGTGGTGCTTTTAGCCAACGCCAAGCCGACATCACAAAAGAATGCGATATTCCCCAAGATACACTAAGCGTTCCGTGGGGTGATGGCTTTACTCCCAAGCAAGTTGATGAAGCATTGAAAAATGGTGATTACGACGCAGTAACTCTTGTCCACAATGAAACATCAACGGGCGTTATGAATCCTTTGAAAGAAATAGCACAGATCGTCCAAAAATACGATGATGTCCTTTTTATTGTTGATGCGGTTTCATCCATGTCGGGTGTTGAAATAAAGATGGATGAATGGGGCATTGATTTTATTGTCGCATCGGTGCAAAAAGCCTGGGCTTTGCCGCCTGGTTTCGCCATATTGGGTCTGTCTGACAAAGCCTTAGAACGCGCAAAGCTGATTCCTCAATCGCAGCGAGGTCATTATTTTGATATATTGAAATTAGCCAAAGCTGACGCAAAAAACGAGACTCCCATTACACCTTCAATACCCCATATTTATGGGCTCAAATTACGTCTTCAGAAAATTCGCGAGGAAGGCCTCTATGCACGATTTAATAGACATCACGAGATGGCAAATAAAGTGCGAAATTGGGGAAAGGCTCGATTTGGTTTATATGCAAAAGATGGTTTCGCCTCCGACACTTTGACCTGTTTTACCAATGATTGTGGCATCGATCTAGATGCTTTTGGAAAAGCGATGGAATCACGCGGATTCCTGATTTCAGGTGGATATGGCGATTTGAAAGGGAAAACTTTCCGCATTGCTCATTTAGGCGCATTGCATCATGAAGATATTGATGAACTTATAGCAGTTATGGACGAAGTGTTGATAGAATTATGAACAAATTGATTCTTGTAACGGACGCATTGCACGCCGACGGCCTAGGCATCCTTACGAATGCAGGATTTGAAATATTACAGTTGAACCCCGATGAACTCGAGCTACATCGGGAAAAGCTAAAGTATGTTAGCGGATGGATTATTCGTAGCGGAACAACAATAACTGCCGCTTTGATGAATTTAACACCAAACTTACGCGTTATCGGACGAGCAGGCGTTGGTGTTGATAATATTGATCTTAAAGAGGCAAGCCGACGAGGGATTTTAGTCTTAAATACACCTGGCGGTAATACGGTTTCCGCCGCTGAACATACCATTGCAATGATGATGTCTTTGGTGCGAAATATTCCCTTTGCTCACAGTGATTTAATGAAGGGGCAATGGAATCGAAAAAAATATGTGGGTCGGGAACTCGCTGGAAAGACATTAGGCGTTTTAGGTTTAGGCAAAATCGGACGCGAGGTTATTAAACGCGCGTTGGGGCTCCAAATGAAGATTGTTGGCTTCGATCCATACGTTTCTCCAGAAAATTTCAATGACCCTCAAATCGTGATTAAATCCTTTGATGATGTTATTATGGAGTGTGATATTTTGACGATTCATATGCCAAAAACGAAAGACACAATGGGTATCATTAATGTCGATGTCATGAAAAAAATGAAGCCTGAATCATTTATTATCAATGTTGCACGCGGTGGCATTGCGTCTGAAAAAGATTTGGCTGAAGCGCTAAATTCGGACATGATTGCGGGAGCCGCTGTTGATGTCTTTGACACTGAACCCATGAATGATTCACCACTTCTAGGTGCTAAAAATTGTGTTTTAACACCGCATCTCGGCGCTTCTACAATAGAGGCAAGTGAGCAAGTTACGCTTCAAATCTGTGAACAGATTGTTAGCTATTTAAGTGCAGAAAAAATCCAAAACGCTGTGAATTTACCGATTCAAAATTTGTCATTGTTAAAAGACATCGAAAAAGAAGGTGAGCTAGCGGAAGAATTGGGTCGCATGATGCATTATCTGATTCCTGGAGCAATTAAAAAAGTGACACTTAGCTTTTCAGGCGCTACCAAATATCTTGAATTATTGTTAATGAAATTTTTACAAGGATTTTTAAAAAGGAGAGCATCTGGCGTCGTTAATCCCGTAAATGTTATGAATATTGCCAAAGACGCTGGTATAATACTGGAGACATCAACGCGCTCAACAGCCCCTAAAGGAACGATTTGCGCTCAACTTTTATCGGGTGAGACAGAGCGGATGATTTGTGCTCGCGCAGATGAACTCGGAGATTTTAGGTTAAGAAAAATTGATGATTATCGCATTGAAATGCCAATGAGGCATGGACTTTTATTTGTTTCTCATAAAGATACACCAGGAATGGTTGGGAAATTAGGCAAAGTATTGGGTGACTTTCACGTTAATATTGCGAATTACGCTCTTGCTGAAGGGCCTAATTTTACGGCGTTTTCAGTCATCTCAATCGACACTGAGATTACTAATGAACTTTTAGAAAAATGTGCTAGTTTAGAGCATGTCTATTCAATTACAACAATTCCAAATAAAGGTTAGTTAAAATTAAATTGATGCAATACGAAGTCGTTATCGGATTAGAAATACACGCCCAACTCAAAACTGAATCAAAAGTGTTTTGCGGATGCAAAACAATATACGGTAATAGTCCTAATTCTCAAACATGCCCAATTTGTTTGGGGATGCCGGGTACCTTGCCTGTCCTCAATGAAAAAGTCATCGAATTCGCAGCAAAAGCAGGTTTGGCCCTCGAGTGCAAAATTCGCTTAAATTCGCGCACAGCACGGAAAAATTATTTTTATCCTGATTTATCGAAGGGATATCAAATTTCACAATATGATGAGCCTATGTGCGAGTTTGGAAAAATTGAAATATTCTCGGGTGAAGATAGAGCGAAAGTTTTAGGCATCACTAGAATTCATATTGAAGAAGATTCTGGGAAGAGCGTGCATGGATTTGGCGATAAAACCGCCGTTGATTTTAATCGATGCGGAACGGGATTAATTGAAATCGTGTCTGAGCCTGATATGCGAAGTCCTGAAGAAGCTCGCGCATATTTAGTGAAATTGAAGCAAATATTAGAATATCTCGAAGTCTCGGACTGCAACATGGAAGAGGGCTCACTTCGCGTTGACGCCAATATTTCGCTGCGTCCATTTGGACAAAAGGAATTAGGGACCAAAACAGAAATGAAAAATATGAATTCATTTCGAGCTGTCGAAAAAGCACTTTATTCCGAAATAGAACGTCAAGGTAAGGTTCTTGATAATGGCGGCGAGATTCAACAGGTTACAATGTTATGGAACGAGAATCTGAATCAAGCTCGGGTGATGCGTACAAAAGAAGACGCCCATGATTATCGTTATTTCCCTGAGCCAGATTTATTACCGATTGAAATCACCGAAGGCTATTTAGCTGATATAAAATCCCAATTACCAGAATTACCTGATGCAAAAATGAGACGTTTTTCCGCAGATTACAAATTAGGGAAAGAAGCTATCTCAACACTCGTTTTGGATAAAAATTGGTCGGCTTGGTTCGAGGAGGTCGTACAAGCGGGATCTGACCCCGTTGAGGCATCCAAATGGGTTACGGTAGAAGTTCTACGTGTTATAAAAGAACGGCTTATTTCAATTGATGAATTCCCCATTTCGCCTTTGAAATTGAGTCAACTAATAAAAGAAATCGAAAAGGATTCTATCTCTAAACAGGCTGGGAAAAAAGTCTTTGACCACATGCTGGATGATCATTCAGACGTTTCGCTTATAATTGAAAAATTGGGTCTCAAGCAAGTCAGTGACACAAGGAATCTAGAAGTGATTATTAGGGACATAAAAGAGAAATACTCAACTGAAGTTTCTCGATTCCAAAATGGCGAGTCTAAATTATTGGGGTTTTTTATGGGGCAAGTTATGAAAGAATCTCAAGGCAAAGCGAATCCTAAAATCATTGCACCCTTGATACAAAAAATCATTGGCGACTGAGTTAGTTTTAAAGATATTTAAAGGGGATGAAGATTTTTTAAAAATTTACAAATAATGTTTTTTAACCGAGGAGAAAATATATGAATACACTTTGGGATGATGTAAGAAAGAGTTTAAATGAATTTAGTTCTGTAGCGATAGATAAAGCTGGGGAGTTTGGGAAAATTGCTTCTGACAAAGTTGAAGAATTAACGCATATTGGTAAAATCAAGATCGAATTACTGCAACTCAAAAGAACGTATGCAAAAAAACTAGGTGATTTAGGTGCATTTACTTACCATAAAGTAATGGAAGGTCAATATGCAGATGCTGATAAAGATGAAGCTTTTATCAAAATTTTTAATGAAATTAAGAAAATAGAAATAGACATTAGATCGAAAGAAGAACTTGTAAAGCATCAGGAAGAAGAAGGTGTAATCGTTGACTCGATGAATGAGTCTTCAGACACAAAAGAATAAATCCTTGATTCAAAAGACCATTACGACTATAATCAAGGGCTCAGAGGAGAGCGGAGATATCAACAACAGCACAGGAACGCAAAATGAAAGTAGATAAGGGGTTTAGATTTTTTCTTGTAAACGATAAAAAAAATCGTGTTTCAGAAATATTTATCTCTAATCGTTCAATTGCGTTATCCCTATTTAGTGCTTTGGGCGTTTTTGTCGCTTTACTAGTGTTTACCACACTAGAGTTTGGTGATATCGATTACTCTTATAAACTACGTGATATGCAAAATAAAAATATGCAATTGGTCAGCATTATTGACGATATGCGCGACCATTTGGATGATGCTGAAACGCAGCTCGCAGATTTAACAGAAAAGAACGGTGCGCTTCGTAATTATGCCAATTTACCTCAAATAGATGATGCTGTAAAACGCGTCGGTATTGGAGGAACTATTTTTAAAAATAGAAATAGTTATTCTGAACTGTTTCCCGTCGAGAAAAATGATTTATTAAGTTTAGAGTTTGATCTGGATTTGCTTTCGCGAGAAATAAATCTGCAGAAGAACAGCTATGAACAAATTTTTAACAAAGTGAGCAAGGATATTGTCAGGTTAAAACATCTACCGTCAATTCCTCCCGTTACAAGTGGCTTTTTCACATCCTCCTATGGAACGCGTAAAGACCCATTTACACAGAAGGCCAAATTTCATAAAGGTCAGGATTTTGCTGTAATGAGCGGAACACCTGTCTATGCGACTGCTGATGGGAAAATTATTTCAGTGAATGGAAAAACGGGATATGGGAATATTATGATTATCGATCATGGCTATGGCTACCGTACCTTATACGCTCATTTAAGCCGTTTTAAAGTGACTGAAGGACAAACGGTTACGCGAGGTCAACTCATTGCTGTAAGTGGAAATACCGGCCGTTCAACGGGTCCACATTTACATTATGAAATACGCTTAAATAATGTTCCCGTTAATCCACGGAACTACTTTTTTACTAATAATCTAGAACTTTAAAATTATTCAAAATTGGGCAATGAGATGCAGGTGATATTTAGAAATATTGCGCTGTATTTGTTTGTTACATTATTTTTTATAAATGCTGGATTTTCGCAATCTCGTAACGACCTAACTTTTCTTCTCGTTGGGGATATAATGCTTGGGACTTCTACTCCTGTAGGACATTTACCGAACAATAACGAAATAATTGTGGACTTAAAACTACGAGAGATATTGACGAGAGGGAATACCGTTAATATTGGAAATTTAGAAGGCACTTTTTGTAATAGTGGCGAAAGCGATAAATGTGCGGACAGCGAAAATTGTTTTGCGTTTAGAATGCCAGAATATCTTGCTGATTCATTAGCTAATTTAAATTTTTCCTTACTTTCACTCGCCAATAATCATGCGAATGATTTTGGTGATACTTGCCGAAGTAATACTGAAAAATTGCTCGATTCGCTAGGGATAGCATGGTCTGGGAAAGTGGGTTCAATTGCTTACTTAAAGCAAGCATCAGTTGCGATGATTGCTTTTCATTATGGCGACAAAGCAAATAGTCTTTTTGATCAAGCTGCCTTGAAAAAATTAATCGATAAAGCGCATCAAAGTGCTTCGACTATTATCGTTTCGTTTCATGGTGGGGCAGAAGGAGAATTCTTTTCTCATACTTCCGACACAACGGAATACTTTTTGGGTGAAAATCGTGGTGCAGTTCGAGAATTTGCACATTGTGCAATTGACGCTGGAGCTGATATTGTTTTCGGTCATGGTCCTCATGTTTTACGCGGGATTGAATTATATCAAGGAAAATTAATAGCTTATTCATTAGGTAATTTTGCGACCTATAGCCGTTTTAATTTAACAGGGAATTTAGGCATTTCGACGATATTAGAAGCAACAATCGATACATCTGGGAATTTTGTATCGGGGATGATTCATCCAGTAAAACAATTGGGGCAAGGTTATCCTGTATTTGATGAAAAAAATCAAGCGATTTCATTGATTCAAAAAATGACGCAAGAAGACTTTAAAGGCGGTTCGCTTCTCATCGAAAATGATGGTCACATTTGGCCCAAACAATAAAATGTTCGTTTTAGACATCCACACTTAAGACAATAATAAATAAATAAAGCCTTTTAGAACGCATCAATTCCGATTTTATTCGAGGCAAATTAAATGGAAGACATAATCACGCATGAAAAATTATAAAACGAACACAAGTATCCGAAATATTGCCATTATTGCCCACGTTGATCATGGCAAAACAACCCTAGTCGATCAGTTATTTAAGCAAAGTGGACTATTTAGAGAGAATCAAAATGTTGACGATAGGTTAATGGATCGAATGGATTTGGAGCGGGAGCGGGGTATAACGATATCTGCAAAGAACTGCTCTGTGAAATGGGATGATATTAGGATTAACATTTTAGATACACCTGGCCATGCTGATTTTGGCGGCGAAGTTGAACGCGCATTAAGGATGGTTAATGGCGTTGTTCTATTGGTTGATGCTGCTGAGGGTCCTTTGCCACAAACGCGTTTCGTGCTACAAAAAGCGCTCAATGATGGCAAAAAAGTGATTGTTGTAATCAATAAAATTGATCGTCAAGATGAGAGAAGCGAAGAAGTCCTTAATGAAATTTACGACCTTTTTATTGAATTAGATGCAACGGAAGAGCAAATTGAATTCCCCGTATTATATGCAATTGGCAAAGAAGGAAAAGTGGGAGAAACCAAAGAAAACTTAGAGGATAACTTAAAAATTCTTTTTGATCTCATTATCAGGGAAATTCCACCACCCCAATATGAAGAAGGCGTTAATTTTCAGATGCAGGTATTGGATTTGGACTATTCTGATTATATGGGTCGTCTCGCGGTCGGTCCTGTTGTCAATGGCGAAGTGAAAAAAGGTGATGCACTCGTAAGAATTGGAGAAGATGGCGTACCTCGAAATTTGAAAGTAAGTAGCATTCAGCTTTATGAAGGTCTTACGGTTAGAGAAACGGACTATGCCTCAGCGGGAGACATTATTATTTTATCGGGGATTGATGATGTTCATATCGGCGATACGATTTGCCAAAAAGATTTTCCGGAAGCTTTAGTTCGAATTACAGTGGACGAACCCACGATTTCCATGACATTCACGGTGAATACATCGCCATTTGCGGGTCAAGAGGGGAAAATTGTCCAGGGAAATAAAATTAAGGATAGATTGATTAAAGAAACGCTCCAAAATGTTGGGATAAAAGTTGAACTGGATTCCAGTCGTGACACCTTTATTGTAAAAGGTCGAGGTGAGTTTCAAATGGCGATTCTAGTTGAAACAATGCGACGTGAAGGTTTTGAGCTGAGCGTTGGTCGTCCTACCGTTGTTTACAAATATGAAAACGATAAGAAACTTGAACCTATCGAACATTTATTTGTGGATTGTGGTGAAGACTTTGTCGGTGTTGTCACCGAAAAGCTATCGCGAAAAAAAGGAAGACTCACAAACATGGTTAATCATGGTTCGGGTCGAGTACGACTCGAATTTTCAGTCCCATCTCGCTCATTGATTGGTTATCGCAATGAATTTTTGACCGATACAAAAGGAACAGGAATCATGAACTCATATCTTGAAGGATATGAAGAACATCGTGGCGATTTCCCTGCTCGTTTATCAGGATCGCTTGTGGCGGATCGTATGGGTAAAGCCGCAGGTTATGCCTTATTCAACTTAGAACCAAGAGGTGTACTCTTTGTCATACCAACTGAAAAAGTGTATGAGGGTATGATTGTCGGTGAACATAATCGTGAAAATGATTTGGATGTCAATGCGACGAAAGAGAAAAAACTATCCAATATGCGTGCTTCAGGAAAAGATGAATCCATTAATCTTGCACCCGTTACTCCCATGACCTTGGAAAAAGCCATTGAATTCATCAAGGAAGATGAGCAAGTCGAGGTCACTCCAAAATCAGTGCGATTACGCAAGAGAATACTGCAATCAAACATGCGTTATGTTGAGAAGAAAAAAGGGAAACAATTTTAGGAAAAATATAAATCAATTATACAAAAACCCCTCTTTTACAGGTTGATGAAAGAGGGGTTTTTTATTTTATGCTTGAATAAGCTAGTCGTTTATGCCATAGTTAGGGGCTTCTTTTGTTACGTGTAAATCATGTGGATGGCTTTCTTTAAGTCCCGCACCTGAAATTTTGACAAATTGTGCATCTGAGCGCATGGCGTTGATATCCGCCGTTCCGCAATATCCCATTCCCGACCTAAGTCCCCCAGATAATTGGTAAATAACGTCTTTTAATTGACCACGATATGGGACACGACCCTCAACACCTTCTGGCACAAACTTATTACTATTTTCATCTTGGAAATAACGGTCGGCGCTTCCTTTTTTCATCGCTCCAATACTACCCATTCCGCGATATACCTTGTAACTCCGACCCTGATAAAATTCAATGTCGCCAGGGCTTTCGTCTGTACCGGCGAGGAGATTCCCTAACATCACAACGGAAGCACCTGTGGCAATGGCTTTTACAATATCGCCGGAATATTTTATGCCGCCATCGGCAATGATGGGAATATTGTGCTTATCAGCTTCACTACTGCAATCAGAAATAGCTGTTATTTGTGGAACACCAACGCCGGCAACAATTCGTGTTGTGCAAATTGAACCGGGGCCAATTCCAACTTTGATAGCATCTGCGCCTGCAGAAATAAGATCAGCCGTTGCAGAACTTGTTGCAACATTTCCCGCAATAATTTGTACAGTTGGGAATGTATTTTTAACTTTCTCAACCATTTTAATGACATTTAAGCTATGTCCATGTGCCGTATCAACGATTAGAATATCAACGCCTGAATTGACCAAAAGCTTTGCCCGAATCAATGAGCCTTCGCTAATCCCAATGGCTGCTCCCACTAGGAGTCGTCCATTTCCATCTACAGCACTCTGGGGGAATTCAACTGCTTTTTCGATATCTTTAATGGTGATAAGTCCTTTTAAATAATGGTCTTTATCAATAAGAGGTAGTTTTTCAATTTTATAGGTTTTCATCAATTCAGCGGCTTCATCTAATGAAGTTTGTGGCGTCCCTGTAATAAGATTTTTGGTCGTCATCGCTTCGTGAATAGGCTTTTCCATATCTTTTTCAAATCGAAGGTCGCGATTTGTAAGGATGCCAACGAGAATGCCATCCACGACAATTGGAACGCCAGAAATGCGATATTTTGACATCAAAAAAGCGGCATCTTTGACTTTATGGTTTGGTCCTAAGCTAAATGGATCCGTAATGACTCCGTGTTGTGAACGTTTTACTTTATCAACTTCTGTGGCCTGCATCTCACCAGGCATATTTTTATGTATGATACCGATGCCACCGACACGCGCCATGGAAATAGCCATCCTCGATTCGGTAACCGTGTCCATTGCTGCACTCATAAACGGTATATTTAAACCGACGGATTGAGTGAGTCGTGTATTAAGATTGACATCTTTTGGTAAAACTGTAGATTTTGCTGGGACAAGTAAAATGTCGTCAAATGTTAGTGCTTCTTTTAAAATATTTAGACTCATATTAACTCCATTGTAGCGCGTAAAATTTTATAAAAGGAAATGTTAAATATGAAATGCGTACAAAACAAAAAATCAATTGTCGTGTAGGTTTAGAAATGGTTGGAAATATTTAGACGCCCTCATATTGGCGCTTAATATATTTTTAGATGTGGAACCTGCAAATACTGCCTTTGCAAAACGAAAGAAAAAGTTTAGACTTAGCAGACATTGAATGTTTGGGTTAAATCACATATTCAAATAAAAAGAAAATTAAATTTACGACCATGAAAAAACGAATAATCGGAGAAAATAAAATGAAACCAGCTATAAAATTAATGCGTATAATACTCATTCTTTTTCTTGTGATATCTTGTGAAAATGATGTCAATCAACCGAAGGTTGTCGATACAACTCCACCATCAATTCCTGGCAATTTTAGTGTCGTGATTAACGAAACAAGTGACGGTGTAGTAACGCTGGAGTGGACACTCTCTCCAGAATCTGATGTCTTAGCATATGTCATTTCACGAAAATTATCTTCAAGCGCGGATTGGACGGTTATCGACTCTCTTGGCAGTGGCATTCGTCAATATAAAGATGAATATTTGGAATATGATTTGACCTATTATTATGCGATTCAAGCGACCGATAGAGCCGGAAATATTTCGGCATATTCCTCAACAGTTGAAGCATATCCTCGAAATGAAAATTCTCCTTCTAAACCTTATGGGCTGAAAGTTAATGCACACCATCAGCTGATTTTGGGTGGCGGTGAACAAGTTGACGTTCAAATTAGTTGGAGTCCCAATACCGATTCTGATATTGACCGATATGCCATATATCGTTCAACAAACCAAAGTTTTGCAGCAGTCGATAGTAATAAAATATTTACAACAGAGGTAACGTCTTATAGTGACAATGATGTTGAAGCTGGTACGCGTTACTATTATCGGATTCGCGCCATCGATAGAGCTGATTGGGAAAGTGACCCGAGCGTGACTGTTTCAGATATTCCTCTTGAAATGCCCGTATTAATTTCACCTATCGACAATGAGCAAGTCACCACATCCATACCTGCATTTATTTGGCAAAAACTTGACGAAGCAACGGCGTATCAAATAAGTGTGAGAACCTCACAGCTAACAGGTGAAATTTGGACTGCAAATATCGAACAAAGTAACACTGAAAATATCTCAATTACCTATCCCGCCAACGCAACAACGCCTTTGCTGAGCGGTCAAACGTATTATTGGATGATTGGAACCTTTAGTATTCCTGAATACCAAGAAGTGAATTCATATAGTGCAATGGGCGTGTTTAGAACCCCATAACATATTGAAAATAAATTGAAATTAAGTCCCGCTATTACAGTGGGACTTTTTATTATATGCCCATGAAAAAATCACTCGCTTTATACATCCATATTCCATTTTGCAAAGTAAAATGTACCTATTGTGATTTCTATTCCGTGAAGGGACGCGAGACAGAAATTCCCAACTTTATCAATACATTATTATTAGAAATCAATGCAACGTTTCGTCATTTTGATACAGATGATTATGAAATATCGTCCTTATTTTTTGGCGGTGGAACACCCGGCTTGTTTAAGGCATCACATATTAAAACAATTCTTGATGCCTTTAAGCGCGAAATCTCATTTGCGAAGGATACTGAAATTACGATTGAAGCAAATCCAGGTGAAACGAGTCAAAAAACCTTTGTGGGATATTTGCAGGCAGGCGTTAATCGTTTGAGTATGGGTGCACAAAGTTTTAATGATGCCAATTTAAAATTTATGACACGCATTCATGATGCGAAACAAATATCAGAAAGCTATCGAGATGCACGGATGGCAGGTTTTAATAATATTAATCTGGATCTGATTTTTGGGCTTCCCAATCAAACTTTAGAGGATTGGACGAATGATTTGGATAAAATCACATCGCTTAATCCAGAGCATATTTCAGCCTATAGTTTAACGGTGGAAGAGGGGACAGCGTTGCATCGATGGGTGCAAAATGGCCATGTTGAATTGATGGAAGACCTAAAAGATTTGGAGATGTTCCACTTTACGAAAGAATTCCTCGCAAAATATGGATATAGCAAATATGAAATATCGAATTATACCAAAGATGGCTTTGAATGCCGACATAATTTACACTATTGGTTGAATCGACCCTATTTAAGTTTTGGTCCTGCTGCCCATAGTTATTTTAATCAACAACGCTGGGCAAATGTGCGAAATCTAAGTTTATGGCAATCTGATATTCATAATCATCAATTCGCATTTATTAAAACCGAAAATATTGATATGACCAAAGCAAAAAACGAAATGATTTTCACGCGATTACGTCTTTTACAGGGCTTGGATTTAAGCGAGTTTAATTCTGCATTTAAGGATGATTTTCTTCAATCCTTTGATATGACTATAAAAAAATGGCTTCCCAATTTCATTAAAATAGATAATAACTGCTTAAAACTAACAGACTTAGGCTTTGAAATAGCAGATGAAATTACGAGTGATTTTATGCTTGAGGAGGACTAAAATATTTGAATTGTTTGTTTACATTGAATTAAAAAACATGCTGAATTATAGAAGAAAAAAAAATGGCTCTCAATTGATGAGAGCCATTTTTAATTGTGTGTAAACTAATAATTATAGTTTATCAGCATTCTTAGCGAGATAGTCGTTAACGCCATCACGCGAAGCTTTCATACCTTCTTGACCTTCTTCCCAACCAGCTGGACAAACTTCGCCATGCGTTTGATTGAATGTCAATGCATCAATGGTACGAAGCATTTCGTCAACATTTCTGCCTAGTGGCAAATCGTTGATAACAGCATGACGAACCACGCCTTCTTCATCAATTAAAAAAGAGGCACGCAATGCGACATCGCCACCAATACTTGTTTCCATTTCATCTTCGTCCGTCATAACGGTAGCAGGTGTACTCCCAACCAATACATCATAAGCGCGAGCAATTGATTTGTCCTTATCAGCAATAATTGGGTATTGAATATCGCCAATTCCGCCTTCTTTCGTTGACATATTTTTCCATGCCCAATGACTAAACTCAGAATCGACTGAACAAGCTAATACTTGTACCCCACGTTTTTCAAACTCTGCAAGACGGTGATTAAAAGCCAAAATTTCAGTTGGACAAACAAACGTGAAATCTAAAGGGTAAAAGAAAAGTACAACTTTTTTACCTTTAAAATCCGATAAACTGATTTCTTTAAACGTATTGTCACCGAGGACGGCAGTTGCAGTAAAATCGGGTGCTAATTTTGTTACTAACATTTCTAAAATTCTCCATTATTTATATGTTTTTTAATAGTAATCATTCCTAAGAAGATAGATATTATTCCTTCAAGTACAAACTTTTTTAATTGAAACAATGTCGGATTAATAAAATACACTTGAGATAAAGAATATAACCTTGCTTTACACCTAGTGTGTTTCCACCTTTTTATCTTTTAGTTACCGTCTTTCCAGTTAAACTATGCGCCGAAATATGAAAGGAATATACATAAAATGAACACACAGATATTATTAATGGTTGGAGCTCAAGGCGGTGGCGCTGGAGGCAATTCAATTCTGGGTTTTTTACCCTTTATCCTCATGTTTGTCATCATCTATTTTCTTATTATTCGCCCTCAGAATAAAAAGCAAAAAGATCTCGAGAAGATGCGGAGCAGTGTAAAAAAAGGTGATAAAATAATCACAAACGGTGGCATTCATGCTGTTGTTGAAGGTGTGAAGGATAATAACGTTCTTCTCATCAAAACAGCTAGCGACACGAAACTTCACATTGATAAAACAGCGATTGCTTCGGTAAAAACTGAGAAATAATGCTTTCAATTCGAGTATTTGGAGACAATGTACTTCGCAAAAAAGCAACGCGAATACAATCTATTGATGATGACATAAACAATCTTATCAATGATATGTTTCTCGCGATGTATAGTGCAGAAGGTATTGGCCTCGCTGCGCCACAGATAGGTCGATCAATTCGTCTATTTATTACTGACATTTCTCCCTTGGTTGAGGATAGTAAAAAAGAAATATTTATCAATCCTCAAATAGTTGAGTACGGTTTTGAGCGTGAAGATTATGAAGAAGGATGTCTGAGTTTACCGACGATTCGAGAAGTTGTTAAACGCCCATCAGAAATTCGCTTGCAATGGCAAGACGAAACGGGCAAAGAATTCGATGAATGGGTCGATGGTTACCGTGCACGCGTTATTCAACACGAGTATGACCATTTAGAAGGCAAACTCTTTATTGACCACATAAGCACTTTAAAGCGGTCACTTTTGAAAAAGACGCTCAAACAAATTACATCAGGCGAAATCGAAGTTGAAATGTCTGAAAAATTTGAACTCTAATGCCAATGATTTGGGTCTCATCTTTTTAACGATCAATTCTCCCTGAAAACGAAGTTAAGGAATAATGCGATGCGTGTTGTATTCATGGGAACTCCCGATTTTGCCGTAGCAAGTCTTGATGCCATTCATCAATCACATCATGAAATTGTAGGGGTCGTCACCGTTCCTGATAGGATGAAGGGTCGGGGACTCAAAATTATTCCGTCAGCGGTAAAATTGCGAGCGATGGAATATCATTATCCTGTTGCACAACCGGCCAAGCTAAAAGACCCAAATTTTATCCAACAGCTCAATGCATGGAAGCCGGACATTATTGTCGTTGTCGCGTTTCGAATCTTGCCTCAAATCGTCTTTAATTTGCCTCCTTTTGGTAGCATCAATTGCCATGGATCATTATTGCCAAAATATCGCGGCGCTGCTCCTATCCATTGGGCTTTATTAAATGGAGATACAAAAACGGGCGTTACGACGTTTCAGCTAGATCAAAAAGTGGATACCGGATCTATGTTGCTTCAAAAAGAAATTCCAATATCTGAAAAGGATAACTTGGGAAGCATCCATGACAAACTTGCGTCTCTTGGTGCTGAAGCCGTCGTTGAAACTCTAGATGGCATTGAAGATCAAAGCCTGGTTCCAAGGCATCAAGATAATACCCTTGCAACACCCGCTCGAAAAGTAGCACCCGAAGATGCGGAACTTAATTTTAATGAATCCACAGAAAAAATATTTAATACGATTCGTGCATTTAATCCAATTCCTGGTGCTTCCACACGCTATAATGGTAAACGCTTTAAACTATTTGATGCATCTATTCAAGAACTGAATTATAATCAAAATGACTTAGAAAACGGCGAGATTGTAAAGGTTAACAAAACCTCTTTTACCGTGAAATGTAGTGATGGCTTTTTATCGATTTTTGAAGTGCAACTAGAAGGAAAAAAAAGATTGTTTGTAGAGCAATATTTACGCGGAAAAGGAATTCAAGTTGGCCAAATACTCGGTTGACCCAGGTCGAATCATCGCATGGAAGGTGCTGGTTGCATCAGAGAAAAGCGACGACCATTATGTAGACTATTATCTAAATCATAAGCTCGATGCTGATAAAAAGAACGGCAAACGCCATCCTTTCGTAACGGAATTGGTTATGGGTGTCATACGCTGGAAACTTCAGCTAGACTTCTATATTTTAAATTTTTACACCAAGAAAATATCGAAATTAGATATTGAAACATTGTCCGCCTTACGAATGGGTATTTATCAGCTAAAAATGATGTCGAAGCCAGACCATGCCACTGTCTCTGAAACTGTCGAGATGCTTAAAAGGCGCAATCGTGGCGCTGCTGGTTTGGCAAATGCCGTTTTACGAAAAGTCTCAAATGCGGATATTGAAGATTTGCTTAAGCAAGCCAAACTTTCGGAATTAGAGGAGCTCTCCATTCGGTATTCTCACCCTCAATGGATGATAAAACAATGGATAAGTAATTTTGGCAAAGATGAGGCGATTAAACTTTGTAATTACAATAATACGCCACCTAGCCAATGGATTCGCGTTAACCGCCTAAAAGTTGACCTAAAAACTTTTATCGTATTTTTAAATAAATATGAGTTTGAATATGATCAATCCGAAAAGAACGATGTCTATTTTAAGGTTACGAGAGCTGGTCGTCTTCTTCAAACGGACGCTATGAAAAATGGCTGGTTTGCGTTTCAAGATATTTCGTCTGGGTTTATTGCCGGTTTGCTTGAGCCCAAAAAGAATGAAAAAATCCTCGATGCCTGTGCATCTCCTGGTGGTAAAACGGGGTATATCACAGAACTTATGAAAGATAAGGGCATTGTTCACGCTATGGACAACGCTAAAGTTCGTGTTGAAAAATTAGACGACACTATTCAGCGTTTAGGCTATTCCTCAGTGAAATCAATCCTTGGTGATGCGACAAAAGACATCACCGAAAAGTATGACAAAATTTTACTCGATGTGCCATGTTCGGGCACAGGTGTGCTGTCGCGAAGAGCAGATGCCCGATGGAATCGAAGTCTTGAAAATCTTGCCGAATATCCTCCGCTTCAGACATCCATCTTAAAGCATGCTATTGATGCTCTTTTGCCAGGCGGTTTACTGGTATATTCTACCTGTACATTGAATACCCAGGAAAATGGCGATGTCGTAGATAAAGTCTTGGCCGAATATCCTGACATAGAGGTCGAAGCCATTACAGACCCTGCACTAAAAGAGTATATTGACGAAAAGGGAACTTTGAATACTTTACCCTGGCGAGATGGATTGGATGGTATGTACGCAATTAAATTGAGAAAGTTAAAATGATTCGGATTATTAGAGATTATGTAATCATATTTTTTGTTTTAGGCATGATAGGCCTATTGCTTTTTAATTTTATTTTGATGCCTTTATACGTCAATTGGAGAGATGAAGTACGGGTTCCCAATTTGTTGTACACCAATATTACGGAGGCAGAAAAGAGACTCGATAATCGACAGCTTTCCCTCGTTATTAAAGATACAGTTTATCATGCAGAAAGCTTGACAGGAACCATTTTAGAGCAATATCCAGATCCCGGAACGATGGTGAAGGAAGATCGGAAAATTCAACTTACCGTCGCGATTCCACCCGTAGGTCAGAACTTGCCTGATTTTGTCGCCAGCACAGAACGAAAAGTCAGAATTGCCATTCAACACCTCGGTCTTCGCCTCGTTAATATTTTTCAGGATTCATCCGATATTTACCATAAAGGCGTCATTATGGCCCAATCCGTTCCACCAGAGGCGACGATAATTCCTGGCGATACTATTAGCTACACCGTTAGCCTAGGGATGCGGAATGTCGTAAAATTCGTCCCCGATTTACTTAATATGGATCAGTCCCAAGCCATTGACGCCATTTTATCGGCTGGTTTTAGTCTCGGCGATATTAGCTATCAACAAGATTCCGTATTATTGATGGAAACAGTCGTTGCTCAATCCTATACAGCGGGTCGAAGTTTCCCTGTTGCGAGCCAAATAAAAATTGATTTAGTCGTGACGACAGAATGACAAAACTTCAAAAACAAATTATTTCTCCTTCAATTCTAGCGGCTGATTTCTCTAAACTTGAGGAGGAAATAAGAAGTATTGAAGCCGCCGGTGCAACACATTTGCATCTTGATATTATGGATGGACACTTCGTCCCAAATTTGACATTTGGTCCATTTATTGTAAAAGCGATTCGGAAATTAACAAACATGAAGCTCGAAGCACATTTGATGATTTCGAATGCAAACAAATATTTAGAATCATTTATTCGGGCTGGAGCCGATCAAGTCCAAATCCATATCGAAGCCTGTTCAAATATGGAGGGGGCTATAAAACATGTTCGAGAATTAGGGGCATCGGTAGGCGTTGTTTTAAATCCTGATACACCGTTCGAAAGAGTCGAACCTTTTCTAGGTAAAATTGATCAAGTTTTATTTATGTCGGTTTTTCCTGGTTTTGGTGGCCAAAAATTTATGCCAGAGGTCCTTAAAAAAATCATTAAATGGCAAGACAAAATCCATGAAAGCGGTGCATTGATTGAAATTGATGGTGGCGTTAATATTGAAACCTTACCCTCTATGATTTCAGCGGATATTGATATTTTTGTTGCTGGTTCAGCGATTTTCAATAAGAAAAATACACCCAATGAAAATTTCACATCATTGAATAGAATATTGAAAATTATGGAGCCGTAAAAGATTATTTATTATTTAGTACTATCATGATAAGTATTCAAATGGGTGAAATATATCGCAAGTCGATCCATGTACTAGGTGGCATTATTCCCTTGAGTTATTATTATTATTTTGATAAGACATTCATGTTTGATTCCCTTGTGATATTATCACTTATTGCCGTAATACTAGAATATTTAAGACTTCATTATGCCTGGGTTGAATCGATATTTGAATCGATATTTGGATTTGGCATTCGAAGGGAAGAAATCAATACGGTGACGGGAGCATCTTATTATATCGTGTCGAGTTTGGTAATTATATTTTTATTTCCCAAAAACATCGCGGCTCCTTCTTTGCTCATTTTGTCATTTTCTGATACCGCTGCGGCGTTAGTTGGTATTCCATTTGGGAAACATCGTTTTCTCGATAAATCAATGGAGGGAAGCATTGCGTTTCTGAGTGTATCAATATTTGTATTATTATATTTTACAGAATTACATATCATATTCATCGTTTTAACCGCGATAATCGTAACACTCGTTGAGGCGAAACAAAGCATTATCAATGACAATTTTACAATACCAATGGTCACTGCAATTATGTTAAGTTTAATTGGAGTGATGATACGATGATACCTATTTTTATGCTGATTGCTTCATTCAGTGTTTAGTTTCTTAAATCCAGCAATATTGTGGTTTCTCCCAATTATTTTGGGACCCTTAGCGATTCATTTATTGAGCAAACGCAATGCAAAAAAGATGGAGTTTTCATCATTGAAATTTCTTAAAATGATTGAAGATGACGCCCTCAAACGCATTAATCTAAAGCAAATAATCCTGCTCATTTTACGCATACTCATGCTTCTCATTTTAATATTGGCATTCGCTCAACCCGTATTTCACGGAAATGCCGATGTTTTAGACACGTCAAGTGGTCGATTATCTATCGTGTTGATGGATAATACAGCCAGTATGTTGGGCTATTTTAATTCTAAAATCTTTGAAAATGATGTCCAAGAACTTAAAAATCTGCAACGTAGCGGTGGAAATCTCATCTTTTGTTCTCTTGGCGATACAATGATAACGAATGAAATATCTGACATTAAACCGACGTTTTTTAGTCAGTCGATTCAGTCGTGGATGTCTTTTATCGGCCGAAAAATGGATGTTTCAAAATATCCTTCAAAAGAACTCATTATCATAAGTGACGGCGATATCTATTTCGATGATTTCGCTGAAGTAATCAAATCTTGGGATGTAAAATATATTTCAAGGAATTCAAATTATGCCGCGGATATGGGTATTGAGTCAGTGGAACTTCCGAATCAAATCTTAAATCCCGGACAAATATTAGACATAAGATTTCCTGTTTCATCAAACAGCAATAGTATCTCAAATAGCGATTTACTGCTTAATGGAAACCGCGTTTCCAGCACAGCATTAGAAATAAAAGAAAATGAGACAGCAATAGGTCGGATGAGTACAGAAATAAAAACATCGGGAATTATCGAAGGTATTGTACGTCTCAATGAAGATGACAATTACGTAAATAATCAGCTTTATTTTTCGCTTAACGCCCGTCCTGAAATTCGAGTGACAGTCGCTGCTAAAGCCATCGATATAAATTATTGGACATTGATTTCTCAGGCTTTAAAAACATCGGGAAGTAATATTAAATTGAATATTCAACTCATCTCCGAGCCCCTTGATTTATCCGTAACGGATGTCCTCATCATTTCAGGTAATTCGGATGAGATTCCTGTTTCAGACAATACATGGAAGCAATATGCAAATCAGGGTGGAAGTTTTATAATTTTGGGTCCTCTACATAAATCCTTCGCTTATTTGTTTAATAGGAAAGCCATGGATGAAAAAACAGAGACCCGTGTCAACTATCCAATTTCAGCGGTTTCATCTGGATATTATGAATTGTTGATTAAGCCCTTCGCAATAGCCATCATGAATGAAAGAGTTTTAATTAAAGAGCGTTATACAGGGTATAATTCCGGCACAAATACACAAGAAGTCATCGCTCAATATTCAGACGGATTCCCATTTATTACGATGATGTCGAGTCAAAAAACGAAGGCAATTTGGGTAAACGCAGATGTTTCGATTGATAAATCCAATTTGCTTCGTTCCGGATATTTTTTACCTCAGATTCAAAATTGGGTGCATCAAATTTTACCACAAGGACAAATGCGTCGATTAAATCAATGGGTCGGAGATTCACTCGATTTTCATCCCATTAATTATGCTAATTCTGATGACGGCTTTCAAGTCCGTCTGCCCAAGGAACAGATTGTTTATGCGGTGTTAAATGATGCCGGGAACGTTTCTATCGTGAGGACTGAGACACCTGGTTTTTATCAATTATTCAGGGGAAATCAGCATTTGGAAACGATTGCTGTCAATTGTAAACCATCAGAATTAACAGCGAATATTAACGAAAATCCAGATTTAGAAGCGTATCTTCTGGATGCTCAATATCCGCTTAAAGATCAAGTTATCATGTCGCGCAATAATCAATTATTATGGCCAATACTATTTATTTTGCTGGGAATTCTATGGTTGGCCGAGACTATAATTGCACGAGGAAATGGGAAAAAATTAGATGCTTAAAACAGAGGCTAGAATCGAACGCGTTTTATTAATTGGTGTTATAATTGGTAGTAAAACCGAAGCAGAAGTTGAAGAAAACTTGGCTGAATTAGAACTCCTCGTTAAAACTGCTGGAGGGAAAGTCATTGATTCCATGACTCAAAAACGGGCAGTGGCTCATAAGGGACTTTATGTCGGAAAAGGCAAAGCTGACGAAATAAAAGCAATGATTGATATGTTGGACATTGATGTTGTTGTTTTTGATGATGAATTAACTGCCGCACAGACTAAAAATTTGCAGAGCATATTTGAAGAAACGAAGCTTATTGATAGAAGCCAAGTTATTCTTGATATTTTTGCAAAACATGCGCGAACCAAAGAGGCTAAGACCCAAGTCGAACTGGCCCTATTGCAGTATCAACTTCCTCGTCTTACTCGCCAATGGACTCACTTGGAACGCCAACGAGGTGGTATTGGAACGCGTGGGGGTATGGGGGAGACTCAGATTGAGATTGACCGTCGCTTGATTCGAGATAAAATTGCGAAAAATAAAGAAGAGTTAAAGAAAATTGCCGAGCAACGGAATACGCGACGAAAAAATCGTGATGATATTTTTAAAATTGCTTTAGTGGGCTATACCAATGCTGGAAAATCGTCGTTGATGAATCTTTTCAGCGATGCGGATGTCTTAGTTGAAGATAAACTTTTTGCGACATTGGACACAACGATTCGCAATATTCAGGTTCAAGGTTATGAACTCCTAATTAGCGATACAGTTGGTTTCATTCGTAAACTACCTCATGGACTGGTAGCTTCCTTCCGTTCCACACTTCAAGAAGTTTTGGACGCCGATTTAATCTTAAAAGTTATCGATGTGAGTTCCTTGAATTACAGTGCACATATTGATACTGTCAACGAAGTATTACTAGAAATTGATGCTAAAGACCGAGCTGAAGTGGTTATTTTTAATAAAATTGACCTTGTAGAAGATGCCTCTGTTCTAAAAAACATTTTAAAGCAGAATCCTCATGCGATTCCCATTTCTGTAACACAACAGGTTAATATTCTTGAGCTAGAAAATAAAATCATGGAAGCTGTTAAAGAGAAGTATATCGAAGGCACGCTCACTCTAAAATACGACCAACAAAAACTCCTAGCAAATCTCCATGAAGCTACAGAAGTCTTAAACATCGAATATACAGACGATGGTATTCTTGTTAAAATTAAATCTAGACGCACGACGTTTGATCATTTCAAAGCGCAGACATTGAAGTAAATCGCCTTCATGCTCTTCAACTTTTATGATACTCATTTGTTATATATTTTGAAAACAATAAAATAGCGAATGTCCCAGAAATCAATATATTTTACGCAATATGTTTATAAAAATTATATTAAGGTCAAAAGTAAAAAGGACTCAATCATGTTGAATTTAAGAAAATTATGTACGTTGTTTTTGGTATTTGCATTTTCATCCGCTGGAAGTGTTTTAGCGCAAGGACATGGTGGCCCTGGCGGTGGACATGGTGGAAATCATGATGGTCCTGGTGGTGGTCACGGTGGAATGCACCCGGACTCTCTAATCTTTGTTGATTTGTCTGGAACCGTCATGATTGATTCTATTGCGTGGGGATTTCATGATGATTCTACAGGTGGTTGCCATGAATGGGATAGCACTTTTGTGGGCGGCGGACAAGAAGGAAATCATCAGCATGGTACGTCACATCATGAAACTGATTACATGGAAGCTTCACACAATACCGTTGATCATGAAATTTTACATGAAAACGATAGTCTAAGAGCTGTTTATTTTCTCGATACAGATGCAGATGGCATGGAAGATTACGTCTTAAATTTTGGACCTCCTTGGTTTCAACCAGCTGACAGCACATTAATGCTTCCAGAAGCTGGCGCTGAGATAACAATCACAGGTGCATTAATGGAAAATGCTCCCATGTGGGACATGGATGTCGTTGTTGTCACAATGCTTAATGGAGCAGTTTGGCGAGAATTAGGACCTATGCAGGGTGGCGGAATGATGCCTAGACGCGTTGTCGGATCGTCCATCGGACATCATGAAAATAGTCCAAATCCATTTAATCCATCGACTGATATTTCGATTGAACTCTTACAGGATGGTAATCTCGATGTTTCTATTTATGATATAACAGGACATCAGATAAAAAATCTTGTGAACCAAGGCTACACTAAAGGAAATTATAATTTTACCTGGGATGGCAAAAATTATTTGGGGAATTCCGTTCCTTCAGGTGTGTACTTCTACAGAATTCAAACTGGAAATTCAGTTTCGAGTAGCCGCATTACTTTATTAAAATAATTCAATCCATAAATTAATTCTAAAAACCTCTGATTATCACATCAGAGGTTTTTTTTAATAAACAGCGATGCGTTTGATGCATCATAAAGACGAATTTTATGGTGTGAAATAAACAGTATGCGGTTGAATAAAAATAGCATTAGCATGATTGAATTCTATATTGCCGCGATTTTTTAAAAACAGTTTTAGGAGAGTAATATAATGTCAAAAGATAAAATATTAGAAATATTAAAACAGATAAAATACCCTGGCTATAGTCGTGATATAGTTTCATTTGGCGTCATCAAAGATGTTGAAATCTCGGATGAAGGCGTAACGATTATGCTCAAACTCGCTTCAAATGATGATGATATTAAGAGTCGAGTTCAAAAAGAAATTTTAGAAGTTTTAAAAAATGAGGGTTTGAATGATGTACGATTTGCTTTAGAGCAAACGACTCAAGCATCGGGAACTGGTACGATAGGGAGCAGTCAAAAATTAGCCAATATCAAGCATACGATTGCTGTCGCTTCAGGAAAAGGTGGCGTTGGTAAATCAACGGTAGCAGCAAATTTAGCGGCGGCTCTTTCTAAGGAAGGTTTTAAAGTTGGTTTACTTGATTTAGATGTCTTTGGACCAAGTTTGCCTATAACAATGGGTATTTCTGAAGTCCCTAAAATTTTAGAAGGGAATCGTTTGCTTCCCCTTAAAAAATACGGAATTGAGCTTATGTCACTTGGGTTTATTTTAGGCAATGATAGTCCTGTAATATGGCGCGGTGCGATGGTTTCAAAAATGGTGTCTCAGTTTATATACGACGTTGCCTGGGGCCCACTCGATTATCTTATTATGGACTTGCCGCCTGGGACTGGCGACGTTCAATTGACCCTAACGCAGCAACTCGAGCTATCAGGCGCTGTCATCGTTACGACACCGCAAGATTTAGCTTTAATCGATGTCCAACGCGGTGCCAATATGTTTTCGAAGGTGAACACGCCTATCTTAGGAATCATTGAAAATATGAGCTATCATTTATGTACAGAATGTGGCCATAAATCAGAAATATTTAGTCGAGGCGGTGGCGAAAAAGAAAGTATACGGTTGGAGATTCCTCTATTTGGACGTGTACCGCTAAATGAGAAAGTAATGGAGTCTGCCGAAAAAGGTGAACCAATTGTCTTATCATTTCCTGATTCTGTTGAAGCAAAAGTATTTGTAGAAATTGCAAAATCAATTGTTTCAGCCGTCGAAAATAAGTAAAAAATATTAATTATTGGATGAAGAATTACGCAAATTTATCTTCATCTAAGAATATGAATTTCAAACGTTTGGAGGGCTTCTGTAGCTTGACTTGCTATAAGCCCTCTTCTATATTCCCGCGCTTTTAAAACAAGGGCTATGATAGCAATGAATTTAGATAAATATAAACACCAAATATTAGAACACGGAAACCTCCCCAAGCATGTGGCTATCATCATGGATGGTAACGGTCGATGGGCTAAAAAAAATGGTGCGCTTCGCGTATTTGGTCATCGTGAAGGTGTGAAATCGGTTCGGGTCATTACCGAGTTGGCTGGAGAGTTGGGTATTAAGGAATTGACACTCTATACATTTTCGAGTGAAAATTGGAATCGACCCAAAATGGAAGTCTCTGCACTTATGAATCTTCTTGTAGAAACCATTAAAGGTGAAGTAGATGATTTGAATAAAAATAATGTCAGACTCACCGTCATTGGAAAACTTCATGATTTACCAAAAGGTCCTCAAAAAAGCTTATTAAATGCAATTGAATCGACATCCAAAAACACTGGATTGAATTTAAATCTTGCGATTAGTTATAGCTCTCGAGAAGAAATATTGCATGCAGTAAAACAAATAAATAAAGATGTGCTTGAAAATAAAATCAATCCAGAAGACATAACCTTAGATATGATTTCTGACAATCTCTATACAAAAGGAATGCATGATCCCGACTTGCTGATTCGAACAAGTGGTGAATTTAGATTGAGCAATTTTTTGTTGTATCAATTGGCCTATACGGAAATTTATTTAACCAATGAATATTGGCCTGAATTTAGAGAGATGTCGTTTTTAAAGGCACTTGAAAATTATCAATCACGCGAACGTAGATATGGAAAAGTTAGTGAACAAATCAACTCTTAGTCAGTATATCCCCGAATGAAAAAGTTATTATTCTTAGTTATCTTATCGATAACCACATTATTCTCACAGCAACAAGCTCGTGTTAAGATTGCATCAGTCGAAGTAATTGGCGTTAAAACTGCTTCTGAAGATGTCGTAAAAATTAACTCTGGTTTGCGCGTTGGTGAGTATGCAAACACAGAAATTATTGCCGATGCTATACGCCAACTCTGGAACATGAAGATTTTCTCTGATATCAGAATCTTGATGGATAGAGAAACAGCCGAGGGAGTTTACTTCATTATAAGCGTTGAAGAATATCCTCGTCTTGACAAAGTTGTTTTAAAAGGCAATAAAAAAATTAAAGTTGAAGATATTGAAGAAGAACTGGGCCTCTTAACGGGGCAGGTGCTATCACCTCATGTTGTCTATGAGGCACAGCGTCTCATTAAAGAACTATACTTCAAAGAAGGGTATCTTCTGGCAGAAGTCGTTCCTGCAACGTTTGAAGGAGAAAAAGAAAATTCTAGAGGTATTACTTTTACAATTACAGAAAACGAAAAAGTTAAAATTTATCAGATAAGTTTTAAGGGGAATACTGAAGTATCTGCTCGCAAACTTAAAAAAGCGATGGAAAACGTAAAAGAAGAGCGTTGGTGGAAAATATGGGTCGAGAATGAGTACAATGATGAAAATCTTGAAAAAGATATGCGCTCAATCGAGAATTTATATCGTAGTTTAGGGTATCGCGATGCAGAAGTTGTTTATGACACGATTTCTTATGGCGAAGACAATAAAAAGATGTACCTCGATATCGAAATCAATGAAGGTCCACAATACCATTACAGCGATATTACTGTCAGCGGGAATACACTTTTTGACAATAAAATGATCCTGAGCGGTTTAGGCATCGAAAAGGGAGATGTTTATAACTCTGAAGAATTGATGATGAATATTGAACAATATGTTCGTGGTGCCTACATGGACAAAGGCTATCTCTATTGCCAGGTCAATCCAATTGAAGTGCCTGTATCGGCGGATTCTGTAAGCATCGCTGTTGAAATTGTCGAAATGAATCCTGTAAAAATTCGCCGCATTAATATTGTCGGCAATGATAAAACATGGGACAATGTCATCCGAAGAGAATTGCGCGTTTATCCTGGTGATTTGTTTAACCGGACGGCGCTTATGCGAAGTCAACGAGATGTCTATATCCTTAATTATTTCGCTAATGTTATCCCCGATGTTGTTCCCGTTAGTCAAGAGGAAATAGATCTTGAATTTACTGTTGAAGAGAAGCATACAGGTACAGCTACGGCTTCCGCTGGTTATAGTGAGCGTGATGGCTTTATCGGTACGGTAGGCGTCCAATTTCCGAATTTACGCGGCTCTGGTCAGCAATTATCATTTAGCTTTCAAAGAGCTGGCGGCTATCAATCATCGTCGATTTCCTACGTTGAACCTTGGCTTATGAATACGCCAAACCTCGTTGGTTTCAGTGTTTTTGATTCGGATCGCTCTCGGAACGACACATTTAATCCATTCGGGTCGACAACCTCATATACTCCTTATGATATTCATACAAGGGGTGGCTCTGTAACATTTGGTCGCCGTTTTAAATTCCCTGATAATTATTTTAGAGGCCGTTGGGCTTTTCAAGCTATGACCAATGATTATGACACGACAAAAGTTTATGACTGGGCAACTTTTAATAGAATTAATCCTGCCCACATTGAGCACACATCGGGCATAAGTTTAACTCAGACGATTACACGTGACTCTCGAAACGCTCCGGAATTTCCAACAGGCGGAAGCGTTTTATCTTTGGTTTCCAAGTATAGTGGTTTTGGCGGAAATGAAACATTCTTTAAACAAAATGTTTCCCTTGATTGGTACACACCATTATGGAAAGATAAACTCGCGTTAAAGAGTTATTTTGAATCAGGCTATCTTAAATCCTTAAAAGAAGGTGATAAGTATATCATCCCATACGATGAATATTTATTTATGGGTGGTGCAGGGCTCATTTGGGGATCGGCTTTACGCGGATATCCTGAACGCTCCATTGGTGGATATTTTGGCGGTGTCGCAAGTATGAAATACAGCCTTGAAGCACGCTTTCAACTCAGTCCTAATCCAATGATGTACCTTCTTGCTTTTGCAGAAGCTGGTAACGTTTGGGATGATTTGAATAAAATTGATATCAATAATTTAAAACGTTCGGCTGGTTTTGGAGCCCGAATTATTATGCCACCATTAGGCCTAATTGGAGTAGATTTCGGCTGGGGCTTTGATAGAGAGAAACTCGGTCTAGAGCCAAATGGATTAACATCTCCAGAAATACATTTTATTTTTGGACAACAATTTTAAAACAACTACAAATAGGAGATAACATACTCAAATGAAAAAACTACTAATTATCGCAATAATCACCTTAATGGCTGGCAATGTGTTCGGTCAAAAATTTGGGTATGTAAATTCCGAGTATATTTTGTCTCAATTCGACGAATTTATTGAAGCTCAAAATAAGCTTGAAATTGAAGGTAAAAAATTAGAGCAAGAATATTATAGAATGGCGGGTCAACTTGATAGTCTTAAACAAGATTACGAGCGTCAAAAGTTTTTAATGACGGATGTGAATAAAAAAACCAAAGAAAATGAAATGATGGTCCTCAGTCAAAAACTTCAAGATTTTCAAGTGAATAAACTCGGTCCCCAAGGTGAATTCTATCAAAAGCAACAAACTTTAGCTGATCCTGTTTTAGAAAAAGTGAATAAAGCTATTAAAGCTGTAGGTGAAGCAAATGGATACGATTTTATTTTTGATTCTGTAGCAGGAAATATACTCTACGCAAAAGATGGTTTCGATTTAACCGAAAAAGTTTTAATCGAGCTCAATAGAAAATAAATATTGGCCATAACCCTAGGACAATTAGCTGAGAAATTAGGGGCTCGAATTTCGGGTGACCCTAATTTTCTTATTTATAAGCTTTCGGAAATTCAAAATGCGATAGAAGGCGAAATTACCTTCCTTTCCAATGCTAAATATGCCAAATATGTCGAGGGAACACGGGCATCAGCGCTGATTGTTCAAGAAAATATGGATGTCAAATTCCAGAATATCCTTTGGGTTAAAAATGCCTATGCAGCAATGGTAGAAGCTCTATATATCTTGAACCAGAAGCAAACTAGCTATCCAGTGGGTATTCACAATTTATGCGATATACATGCAAAAGCATCTGTCCATGAAACAGCTCATATCGGAGCATTTGTCTCCATAGGCGAGAATTCCTTCATTGGCGAAAAGGCAGTCATTTTCAATAATGTGTCAATTGGTCAAAATGTTTCAATTGGAGACAATACAATTATTCATCCAAACGTTACAATTTATGACGATGTTGTCATCGGTAGTGCATGCATCATTCATGCGGGAACCAGCATTGGAGAAGATGGATTCGGTTTTTTACCGACTGAAACGGGTGTTAGAAAAATCCCTCAAACGGGTAATGTTGTGATAGGCGATGACGTTGAAATTGGTGCGAACTGCTCAATAGATAGAGGCACAATAGGCTCGACATCTATTGGACATCATACAAAACTGGATAATCTTATTCATATTGCCCACAATGTAAAAGTGGGAAATTATTGTTTTATAACGGCTCAAGTAGGTATCGCAGGTTCATCCTCCGTTGGAAACCATGTTCAAATGGGCGGACAAAGCGGTATTGTGGGCCATGTTAACGTTGGAAATCATGTTTCCATTGCTACACGAGGTGGCGTTACAAAAGACATCGAAGATAATACTATGGTAAGTGGATTTCCAGCTCGATCCCATCGTGAGATGCTAAAAATTGAAGCTATGATTCAAAAACTACCAAAGATTTATACACATCTGAAAAAAGAATCAGATAGTGGGAAAATTTAGAAAAGGCTAGAGATGCAGACAAAATCAGACTTTCAACGAACGATCAAAAAATCCGCAACTATTTCCGGTGTCGGATTGCATACAGGTGTACAAACGACTCTAACGTTTCAACCTGCTGAAGCAGGAAGTGGGATTCAATTTTTACGAACCGACGTCGAAACACCTACCCTTATAAAAGCAGACATAGATCATGTTGTTGATATCTCGAGAGGAACAACAATCGCCAAGGACGAAGTTCGCATCCATACAGTAGAACACGTTTTGGCGGCTGTATCAGGCCTTCAAATTGACAATATCATTATCGAATTAGATAATAAAGAACCACCTGTTTTAGACGGAAGCGCAAAGCAATTTGTCGATATTTTAATTGAGGCTGGAATCGTCGAGCAAGAATTAGAACGACAATATCTCGTTATCGATAAAACGATTACTTATTCTGATCCTGAAAAAGGTGTCGATATTCATGTGCTACCTTCAAATGATTTTAGAATCACATTTATGATTGATTATAAACTTGAATCGTTGGGAACGCAATACATGAGTTTCTATTCGTTGGAACAGGATTTTATCAACGAATTTGCCCCTGCTCGCACGTTTTGTTTTTTGCATGAAGTCGAAGCTCTTAAAGAACAAGGTCTCATTAAGGGCGGATCCGTTGAAACAGCGCTTGTCATGATAGATAGGAAGATTGAGGACTCAGAACTAAATCGACTAAGGGATCTATTTCAGATTAAAGGTGACTTGGTTCAGGGTGAAAATGGAATTTTGAATGGGAAAGAACTCCGCTACAGAACGGAGCCTGTACGCCATAAAATTTTAGATATGATTGGTGATCTCGCCCTTTTAGGGACCCCTATTCAAGGCCATTTTATCGCCGCACGCAGTGGTCATAAATCGAATGTTGAACTTGTTAAATTGCTAAAAAAGGAATACGAAAAACAAATTCTGGCTCAACGCTTTAAAATGAAGCCGCGCAAACGCAAGATTTTCTTTGATATTGAAGCCATTAAACGGATTCTACCTCACCGTTATCCCTTTTTATTAATAGATCGCGTCATTGATTTGATACCGGGTGAAACCATCACAGCTATCAAGAATGTAACCGTCAATGAACCATTTTTTCAAGGTCATTTCCCAGGAAAACCAGTAATGCCTGGCGTTTTATCGATTGAAAGTATGGCGCAAGCTGGCGGTATTCTTTTACTCAATGCCGTCGCAAATCCTGAAGACAAACTCGTATTTTTCTCCGCAATAGATAATGTGAGATTTAGAAAACTTATCGAACCTGGTGACACGATAACGTTTGAAGTTAAACTTGTAAAATTCCGTTTAGGCACGGCAAAAATGAGCGGTGTTGGGTATGTTGATGGAATTGTAGCAATTGAGGCTGATTTAATGGCGTCAGTGGTCAATCGCTGATGGAAAATCAAGTACATCCTAGTGCCATTATTTCTGAAAATAACGTACTTTTTGGCAACGATATCATTATTGGTCCTCATGTCATCATTGAAGAAAATGTTACCATAGGTGATGGAACGATCATAAAAGCGAATGCTTACATCGGACGCGACACAACGCTTGGGAAAAATGTAAAAATATTTCAAGGTGCCGTCGTTGGTGAAGCACCTCAGGATCTAAAATATGCAAACGAGGACACAACGACGCATGTTGGTGATAATACTGTCATTCGTGAATATGTTACGGTGCATAGGGGAACAACTGACAGACGCAAAACGGTCATCGGTAAAAATTGCCTCATTATGGCGTATGCACATATCGCTCATGATTGTATCGTTGGCGACCAAGTCATCATCGCAAATTCATGTAACTTAGGGGGCCATGTTGTTATCGGTAGCCATGTTATCATCGGCGGGATGGTTGGGATACATCAATTTTGTCATATTGGCGATCATGCATTTGTTGCGGGAGGATTTCGCATTTCTCAAGATATTCCGCCTTATATCCGAGCCTCAAAATATCCACTCGCTTTCAACGGTTTAAACGCCGTCGGACTCAGACGGAGAGGCATGAGTACCGAAACAATTCGGGACATTAAACGCGCCTATAAACTTATTTACCGCTCAACTTATAATGTGAGAGAAGCTGTAGAAATATTAAAACAAAAAGACAAAAATTCACCTGAAGTTCTAAATATTATTCAATTTATACAAAGTAGTCCTAGAGGAATCATTCGAGGTAAATAATCATGCAATCCTCTGCTAGAGGTTATTTATCCTCGATTGTCGTCTTTCTATCACTAATGAACGTGTGTTATTCTATCGATTTAGCCGGAGCGCTTTTATCTGGGAATAATGGTAAATCAACACTTTTACTCCTTGCAGGGCAGCTTAATTCTGATGCCTTAATCAATGAAGCGAGTACTTCAAATATCGCATTTACCTCCAATCGATTGTCAAAGAACGAGTTAGCAGTAGGAGCCCAGCTCTATTTTTCACCTTATCCTCAATTTTCATTTAGTGCAGAAACAGGGCAGATCGTTGATAATTTGCTCAATTATTATTATGGACTTGGTGCTAGCTATAATACGGAATCAACGATTTACGGACTGCATCAGAGTTATGCCTATTTTGATAAAATTGGCTTGGTTCGCTCTTTATCGATTTCAGCCTCCAATCGCAAAAGTATTAGCTTTCTCAAGCTCAATCTAAAAGGTGGTGTATTGATGCAGCGCTACCTTGCTGATAAAACATCACCCTTTAAAAGCCAAAGAATTGATTATGGATTTATAGACGTTTCGACTCAAATGGATTTAAATGAAAAATGGCAAACAAAAATCACAACTCGATTTATTAAGCAAGGGTTAGGGATTCAATTGTCATTTCATTATACATTCAAGGAAGACTTGAATTAAATGAAAAAATCTATTTCAATTTTAGGCGCAACGGGTAGCATTGGCGTTAATGCGTTAAACGTTATACGAGAAAATCCTGAACTATTTTCGATTTATGGATTGTCAGCCCATCGTCAAGTGGATCAACTTATTGTTTTTGCCAAGGAGTTTAATGTCAAAGTCGTTGCCATTGGCGATGAGACCCAAGTCTCCTATTTAAAAAAAGAACTGTCAAATGTTGAAGTACTGGGTGGTCGTGACGGTTTGTTGGAATTGGCAAGTCGCGATGTTCCAGATTTAATGATAAATGCAATAGTCGGTTCATCGGGTATGGAACCCACGATTCAAGCCATCATAAATGGTGTTGATGTAGCGCTTTCGAACAAAGAAAGTCTCGTGATGGCAGGGGATTTAATTTATCGTCTGCTTGAAAAACATAAAACGAAACTTTATCCCGTTGATAGTGAGCACAGTGCTATTTGGCAATCACTTGTCGGCGAAAATATGGATGACATAAAACGCCTTATTGTGACGGGATCTGGTGGCCCTTTTCGAAAACGACCACTGCAAACGTTTAAAGACATCACCGTGAAAGAGGCATTGAAACACCCTAATTGGGCGATGGGAAATAAAATTACGATTGATTCCGCAACGATGATGAACAAAGGGCTTGAAGTTATTGAAGCACGATGGCTTTTTGACATGCCTGCGGAAAAAATCGACATTATTGTGCATCCCCAAAGTATTATACATTCTATGGTGGAATTCGTCGATAGCTCCGTAAAAGCGCAACTTGGCTTACCTGACATGAAAATACCAATTCAATACGCGTTGACCTATCCAAAACATGTGGCGACAAATTGGGAACCTTTAGATTTGATAAAGATCGGTGAGTTAACGTTTGAAGCACCCGATTATGAACGGTTTCCATGTATTCAATTAGCCTATGATGCCTTGCATCGAGGGGGTACAACGCCAGCAGTACTAAACGTCGCGAATGAGTTCGCCGTTTACAGATTTTTAAAAGAAGAAATTCGCTTTACGGAAATTCCTGAGCTGATTCAAGAAGCAATTTCACAACATTATTTTATAGCTCATCCTTCTCTTGATGATATTCTTAGGAATGAGGAATGGGCAAAACAATTTATCCAAAACAAGGAATAACAATAATTTATGATTGATTTAATGTATACAATAATCGCAGCAATATTAACCTTAGGTATCTTAATACTCGTGCACGAATGGGGTCATTTTATTGCGGCTAAAATGGTGGGGATACGCATCGAAAAATTTTCCATCGGTTTCCCTCCTAAATTTTTAGCGTTGAAAAACAAAATGGACGGACTTTGGGTTACCATGTTTGTGCCATGGTTTTTACAGAAACTTTTAAAGGCATCAAAAATTGAATATCGTTTTAGGCGCAAAAACCCAAAGTCGAGTGATACGGAATACACCATAAGCTGGACACCTCTCGGTGGTTATGTAAAAATGTCGGGAATGATTGATGAATCCTTGACTGGAGAACTCACAGGAAAACCTTGGGAATTTGCCAGTAAAAAGAAATGGCAACAATTCTTGACGATTTCGGGTGGTGTTATTATGAATACCATTTTGGCATTCATTTTCTTCGTCATCATTATTTATTCAAGCGGCATTCCAATCCCTAGCGAAACAACTGAAGTTGGAAGCCTTACAACGACTGAAGAGCGTGTTGTATTCCCAGCTGAAAAAGTTGGCGTTCAAATTGGTGATGTAATTACATCTATCAATAATGAAAGGCTGTCGAATTGGGACGAACTGGTTACTATAATACAAACATATCCTCATAAAAATGCATTTATTACATGGACAAGAAACGGTCAAAATTATTCGGATTCTATCGCGGTTGTAAAAGAACAAATCCCAACATTTGATGGCATTAAAACGGTAGGCATGCTGGGTATTGGACGCGTTGTTGATCAACGTCCCGCTGCCTTTATAGAATCTATAACACTGGGTTTTACAACGACTGTTATGCATGGAACCTTGATGGCTCGATCTTTCTGGAGTCTCATTTCGGGAAATGCAAGTATGGACCAGGTTGGCGGCCCCATCATGATTGCAAAAATGGCAGGCGATGTCGCGCGTCAGGGTTGGCTTGACATTCTATATTTTATGGCCATCATTTCCGTGAATCTTGCATTTATCAATATTTTGCCCATCCCTGGTTTAGATGGTGGTCATTTAATTATTATTATTGTTGAATCAGTACTTCGAAAACCACTTCCCATTAAAGTCAAACTTGGTATTCAGCAAGTTGGGATGTTACTGTTACTTGGCTTAATTTTATTTGTAACCATTAATGATCTTTCAAGATTCTAAATCGAATCAAAATAAATGGCAGATAGCAAACAAAAAATAACTACAAGTAAGAAGGCTCCTGAAAAAACGAGCGTTTTAACTTGGATTCGATATTCGTTTGAATTTATTGTATTTATTAATTTTACGCTGATTCTTTTCATCATCCCATGGTCAATCGTTTGGCGCATTGGTCGCGGTATCGGTGCTGTTATGGCCAAATATTTTCCAACTCGACGAAAATTAGTCGAGAGTAATCTGTCTCTTGCTTTCCCCCATTGGGAAAAGAGTAAACGAGATAACGTAATTAGGGATGTCTATAAACATTGGGGTGAGATGTTTTTTGCGACACTAAAACTTTGGTTCCTTTCAGATAGAAAAATTGAATCTATAGTTGAAGCAGAAGATGGTTTTAAAGACTATTTGATTGAGAAGAAAAAGCAAAATATCCCCGTGATTTTTTTTACGGGACATTTTGGTAGTTGGGAAATAGCAGGTCGCTGGGTTGCCATGATGTCGAAAGGTTCAGCATCAATTTATCGCATCCAAAAAAATCCATTGGTTAACGCACCCTTGGAATGGATGCGAATACGAAAAGGTCTCTACCTTATAAATTCATGGGCAGGTTTAGGAGCGATTTCTAACACTTTGGTTGAGAAAGGTCAACTAGCTGTTGTTGGCGATCAACATCGAGGAAAAAATTCACTCAAGATTTCGTTTTTCGGGCTCCCATCGTCCTCACCACGTGGCGCTGTTGAGCTCATAAAACGTGTTAATCCTGAACTCGTATTTTTATCCGTCAATCAAAATCTTGGAACATATACGATTCATTGGGAAAAAGTTGATTATACGTTGCCAACTGAACCTAGCGAAGAGTGGGACATTGAATTGACTCAAAAACTTATGAATTTACTTGAAGTTGAAATTATCAAAAAACCGGAACAATATTTTTGGTTTCATAAACGTTGGCCAAAATTATTAAATAAATAATACCATATTGCTGAACGCTTAAAATCATTGTACCTCAATCACCTAAAGAATAACTTAGCGTTAAACAGAAATTAACATGAAAATCGTATCCCTATATAAAGAATCTGCTGTCGATATTGCGCTTATGGCCAAAGAAGTATTTGAAGCGGGAGGAATCGTCGCATATCCAACGGACACATTATACGGTCTTGGTGTCGATGCGACACAGGAAAACGCCATCGAAAAATTGTATCATTTAAAGGGTCGAAGCAACACACCCATGTCCATAATGTTGGGTAATGTCAAAGATATTGATGATTATTTATGCGATATTTCCGTAAGTAGTCATGTGATTATCAATAAACTCCTGCCAGGAGCCCTGACGGTTGTTGGTACATCTAAATACGAATTTAGCTCGCTTTTGTTGGGTGATGGAAAGAGCGTTGGGATTCGGGTTCCAAATCATGAATTATGTCAAGCGATGGTTCAGATTTTGGGACGCCCTATTACAACGACAAGTGCCAACTTGTCAGGTAATCCACCCGCATTAAATATTGAGCGCATCATGAGTTATTTTCACGATAAAATTGACCTTTTAATCGACAATGGAACCTTAAATAAATCAGCTGGAAGTACGGTCTTAGACATTCGAAATGAAAATCCTGTTCTTATGCGAGAAGGTGAAATATCGAGAGAGACAATCCAACTATTATCAGGAGCCAAACTTGTATAAGCGACTGTTTTCATTATTGTTGCCTCATTGGGGAAAAGTTGCAATCAGCTTTTTCTTTGCCATAACAAATGTCTTATTTAATTCCATTACCGTATGGATTTCAGCCACATTTGTTACGAGTATTTTCTCACCTGATATTGCGCAGGAAACCCAAGCCTTAAGTGTCACAAATAATTTGGATTTAAATACTCGACTAAAGATTTGGACCTATCAACTCGTTGATTCTGCCGACACCGTTTCTATTTTTCAAATTGCCGTTATGATTATTGTTATCGCATATTTTGGCAAAAGTGTTTCGTATTATTTAAATTCTGTTTTTACGGGACTCGCCCAGCAAAAAGTCGCAGAAGATCTAAGAAATCGTCTTTATTCTCATTTCCTTATTCAACCACTTTCTTTTTTTCAAAGTCGTCGGAGCGGCGATTTAATTAGTTTGACGATGAATGACGTATCACGCATCAATAATAGCTTAGGATCAAGTTTCCGAAGTTTAATGATTGAGCCATTAACAATAATTGCCTTGTATAGTTTGCTTTTTATTATCAACTGGAAACTAACGCTCATTTCAACTGCAGTGATCCCCTTTACAGCATTTATTATTGATAGAATTAGTCAAAGTATGCGACGCAAAGTGAAACGGTCTCAAGAGCAACTCGGTGAAATAACGAGTCAACTTTCTGAATCGATTTCAGGTATCAAAATCATTAAAGCATTTACCAACGAAACATTTGAACGAGGAAAATTCTTTCAGTTTACAGACTATTATTTTAAGCTCATGTTCCGTCAAATTCAGCTTCAGAGTGCGTCATTGCCTATCACCGAAATGCTCGGTGTCCTTATGGGCGCAAGCTTGCTTTGGATAGGTGGAATGCAAGTATTGGAATATGGTACAAGTTCAAGCGAAGATTTTTTGCGCTTTATTATTCTACTTTTTACTATTTATCAACCGATACGAAATTTGGCTAATGTGAATGTTTCCTTACAAGGCGGGATTGCTGCAAGCTCAAGGATTTTTGAGATGCTCGATATCGAGGCACCGGCAGGACATGATGCTAAGCTAGAAGACATCATGGAACTCAAAGATTCCATTCAGTTTAAAGACGTGTCATTTCATTACGATACCAGCGATTATTCCGCTTTGTTGAATATAAATCTCGAAATTAAACGCGGGGAAGTTGTCGCACTCGTTGGTGCAAGTGGTGCTGGAAAAACGACCCTCGCTGATTTATTACCACGTTATTATGATGTCGAAAGCGGCGGGATCTATCTAGATGGACAGAACATCAATACCTTGTCACGAAAGAGCTTACGAAATCTTATGGGTATCGTTTCCCAAGATACTTTTCTGTTCAATACAACCATATTTGAAAATATTGCCTATGGTTTGGATGTGGATAAAGATGATGTCTATCATGCGGCAAAATTGGCGCATGCACATGATTTTATTTGTGAATTTGAATTAGGATATGACACCATCATTGGCGAACGAGGCACACGACTTTCAGGTGGACAAAAGCAACGTGTCGCAATTGCCCGCGCGCTACTTCGAAATCCACAAATTCTCATTTTAGATGAGGCAACCTCCGCATTGGACACGGAATCGGAGCGACTCGTTCAATCTGCAATAGACCATCTTATGGAAAATCGAACAGCCCTCGTCATCGCACATAGACTCTCTACAATTTTAAATGCCGATAAAATTGTGGTGATGGAAAATGGTCAAATTATTCAGCAAGGTAGTCATGATGCCTTAATCAAAGAAGGAGGCGTTTATAAAAAACTCTATGATTTACAATTTAAAAGTGAATAGACACATTATTTAACGGCCCAATTTTATGATGTTAAAAAAACTCATTTTATTGTTTATCTTAAATATTTCAGTATTAATATGTCAAACAGACGAAAACATTTTACATCAATATTATTTAAAATATGGCATGTTAACCATTGGAAGAGCAGAATTGAGCTTTCAAGATTCTTCTGGAACGCTTCTCTCGCACCTTTTCATGTATTCAACAGGTATGTTGGACAAAATTTGGTCCGTTTCGGATACGATAAAATCAGAATATTTGCTTGACTCTAAGCAATTGATTTTCCATTCAAAAGCTGTAAACGAAGGGAAATACCATAAACGATTCCAGCTTCGACACACTGAAAATGCAGCAAAAGTATTGTCCTCGAAAAGCTATGCTGATTTAAGCAGTTATTACGATCTATTGAGCTTTTTACACAGCATGAGACATCAAAACATTCAAACAGGTGACACCCTTTCATCTAATTTTGTTGATGGGGCAAACAAGGCGTCAGCTCACTTTATTGTTTCAGAATCAAAAGTTTTAAAAACAGCTAGGGGCAAACAAAATGCACTTAAATTCACACCTTATTTTGAAAGTGATAAAGCGCGAAAAAATGATATTAATGTGAGTATGTGGTTTAGTGAATCGATGCCACATCTTCCGCTTCAACTGGATATTGGCTCAAAATATGGTGATTTCGTTTTAATACTACGACATTAGTTCTATGGACTCATTATATTAAAAAATTAACTAAAATTAGGGAAACTATTTCCGTGTATTTTTCGTATATTAAGGCAATGAAAATTGAATTATTTTACACAAAGAGGTGAGATAAAATGAAACTAAGATCAACTTTATGGGTGCTATTAATATTACCCACACTTATATTTTCTCAAGTTTATGTCATGAAAGTTGAAGGCACCATTGATATGGGTTTGGCGCACTTTTTTGAGCGAGCAATTCCCGAGAAAAATGCTGAAGGCGGAAAAGCAATCATTCTTGATATTGATACCTTTGGTGGACGCGTTGATGCTGCAACTATGATGAGAGACGCCTTACTAGAGTCTGACATTATGACAATTGCTTTTATAAATTCCCGCGCAATATCAGCTGGATCATTGATATCATTGGCCTGCGACACGATTGTCATGCGGACAGGAGCAACCATGGGTGCAACAACTGTTGTTGATGGCCAAAGCAACAAAGCGAGTGAAAAATCTCAATCCTATATGCGAGAAGAAATGGCATCCACTGCAGAAGCAAAGGGTCGGAATGGTGATATTGCAATGGCCATGGTTGACGAAACACTTGATATTGATACACTTGTTCTGGCAAATGGCGATACCCTTTTTATCAACGATGTTGAAGGTGCAAAAAGTGGCAAACTGGTGACGCTACGCACGACAACAGCTTTAAAATACAATATGGTAGATTATGAGCTGGATTCGTTTGATGCATTACTCAAACACTTTGGTCTTGAAAATGAAAAAATTATTCACGTTGAACCAACATGGTCAGAATATGTCGTAAGATTTTTAACGAATCCTATTGTGAGCTCTTTACTCATGACCTTGGGATTTCTAGGCCTTATTTTCGAAGTTCAAAGTCCGGGTTGGGGAGTGGGAGGCACCGTTGCTGTGATTGCATTAACTTTATTTTTCAGCACTTCTATTATTGCAGATTTAGCGTCAATGAATGAACTTTTGATTTTCTTAGTGGGTATCATTCTTTTGGCTGTGGAGGCATTCGTGATTCCAGGATTTGGTGTCACAGGTATTGCAGGAACAATTGTCGTATTATATGGATTATTTCTCATGATGCTACCCACCATTCCGACAAATGTTGATATTCAATCTGCCTTATTAGGGGTTACAATCGCGGTTATAGGTGGCATCGTCGGTACGATTTATCTCATCAAAAACATGAGCAAAACGAAATTCTGGAAAAGAATTGCTCTCAATGTTGAAGAAACGCAAAAAGAAGGATATTCCAACGATATTGGACTTTCAGATTTAGTCGGTTCTTCAGGAACGGCCATTTCTGATTTACGTCCTGCGGGGACAGCTAAATTCTCTGGCAAACGTGTAGATGTTTTAACCGACGGTGAATACATTGAAAAAAATAGTGAAATTCGAGTCCTAAAAGTTAAAGGCAATCGAATTTTTGTTGAGAAAATATAAAAATCAAATGAGACAAAATCATAAATTAAGGGGACGCGTATGACAACACCAACAACGATTATTTTTCTTTTTGGTGCTATGCTTTTTATTTTCCTGTTTGTCTGGTTAATACCAGTAGGATTATGGATTAGTGCAGCAGCATCAAAAGTGTATGTAAGTTTATTTACGCTCATCGGAATGAGATTGAGGCGCATATCGCCACAACTTATTGTGGGAGCATTAATTAGTGCCAGAAAAGCAGGTTTAGATATCGAAACGGATGTCTTGGAAGCTCACTTGCTTGCAGGAGGAAATGTCGAGCGTGTCATTTTCGCTATGATTTCTGCTGACAAAGCTTCTATTGATTTACCGTTTCAACGCGCAGCTGCCATCGATTTAGCAGGTCGAGATGTTCTTGATGCTGTTAAAATGTCGGTTATTCCTCGCGTTATTGAAACGCCAAGAGTATCCGCAGTGGCAAAAGACGGGATTCAGCTTTTTTGTGTCGCACGCGTAACCGTTCGAGCCAATATTGATAGACTTGTCGGTGGAGCGGGTGAAGAAACCATTATTGCCCGCGTTGGCGAAGGTATTGTAAGTAGTATTGGTTCGGCAATTTCGCACAAAGCTGTGTTGGAAAATCCTGATATTATTTCGAAAAACGTATTGGGCAAAGGTTTGGACTCCGGTACCGCCTTTGAAATTCTATCCATTGATATCGCCGATGTTGACGTCGGTAAAAATATTGGCGCTACCTTACAAATTGATCAAGCGGATGCCGATAAAAATATTGCTCAAGCTCAAGCCGAAAAGCGTCGTGCTATGGCTGTTGCCAACGAGCAAGAGATGAAGGCACGCGTCGTTGAGATGAAGGCAAAAGTTGTTGAGGCTGAAGCCGAAATCCCAAAATCTATTGCAGAAGCCTTTCGTAAAGGACATCTCGGTATTATGGATTATTATAGAATGCAAAACATTCAAGCCGATACATCCATGAGAGATACGCTTGCGACAAGTAGCGAAGGGGAAGTCTCGAAATAGAGATAGAGGTTTTAATGCTTATATGATGAAGAAAGGAGGATAAAATGGACGATTATAAACCGCTATTTTTTGTCCTCATATATATGGTGATAGCTTTTTTGAAAAAGAAAAAGAAAAAAGCCGAACGAAGTTCTCGTGACAACGAAAGAAACCCTCTTCCAGAGAAGAAGAAATCAGGTGGTTTTGATTTCCAAAATATGATTGAAAATCTTAAAGAGGAAGTTCAAAAAGAGTTCAGTGATACGGTAAAAGAGGTACCTTACGTTATAGAGCCAGCTTTTGAAGCGGTGAAACCAGAACCCACCGTTGAAAAGAAGGGTGAAACATTCTCAGAGGGCAGTAACTCTCGTTTGTCTGAAACACGAAAAATAAAAAACAAGACAGTTGGGGCTAAAAAACCTAGCGAGATAAAATCTGTTTTGGATCGACTCGGTCGCCATTCGCCTTTAGCGCAAGGTGTTATTATGGCTGAAATCTTGGGGAAACCGGTTTCATTACGAGAATAGATTCTCACAAATATCTCAAAAAAAAAGACCCTCCAATGTTGAGGGTCTTTTTTTTTGCTAAATTGCCTCTCTTAGCTCATTTAAACTTGGATTGTTCCAAAAGCGTAAAACAATTAAACAATTTCTGCAGAACATTAGCCTTTGTTATTAGCGTGTCTGGAATATTCTTTAATTGTATCATATAAGTACCTGTTTATATTAAATCAGTTCTAAACTTGAGGACTGAAATGAACAAGCGCAATAATCAATCTAGAGAAATATCATATGACAAATATTAATATTTGATTTATTGTTCGGGACATCAACATGACAAAAAAGAGAAGACCATGAAAATACTAAAATTATCATTTATTAAACGATCAATGTTATTTCTTTTATGTGTCACGGCCATTGCCCAAAACGAATGGGTGTGGCAAAATCCTTTGCCTCAAGGCAATGCTCTTAATGCAATCCAGATCTTAACGCCAGAAACAGCTATCACTATTGGTAGGAACGGCACTGTTATGAAAACCCTAGATCAAGGTCTTACTTGGAATATTGGACAAATCACTGACATGAATCAGCAGTGGTTTCCTGATTTACATTTTATCAGTCCAACAGAAGGTTGGACCGTAAATGGTTGGGGAGATGTGTTCAAGTCGATTGATGGAGGTGCTACTTGGAACGAACTATCAAATTGTGGGCTGTCTGGTATCCATTCAATTTATTTTGCGAATTCTGAAATAGGTTATGTGGCTGATTATTATGGGAATGTTGCAAAAACTATAGATGGCTGCGAAACTTGGACACAAATGGACATTGGAAATTATACGTTTTGGAGCATGGCTTTTATTAATGAAACTACCGGATGGATTGTTGGAGATGGTAGCGTAATTTTTATGACGGCTGATGGTGGTGAATCATGGTCTCCCCAAGTGATTAATATTTCTACACAGTTACAGGATGTCTATTTCGTAAATGAATCGACAGGTTGGGCTGTAGGTGTCAATGGTGCTCTTTTAAAGACGACAAATGCAGGTGAATCATGGGTACAACAAGGCAGTACATTTTATTTGAGTTCTGTCCATTTCATTGACACTCAAACTGGGTGGGCTGTGGGCTATCAAGGCACGATTGTAAGAACGGTGAATGGCGGAATAACATGGGGGGAGCAACAAAGCAGCACAGGCCAAAATTTGAAGTCTGTAAGATTCTTTGATGCCAACAATGGTATTGTCGTTGGTGATAATGGTACACTATTGACGACCTCAAACGGAGGTCTTACATGGGTTGAGCAGTCACAAGGGACAGAGATTGGGGAATTAAATTCTGTAGATTTCATTGATTCAGAAAATGGCTGGGCTGTTGGTTATGATATTAATGAGCCACTATACGGCCTCGTCGCTCATACAAATGATGGCGGTGTGAATTGGAATATTCAGAACAACAGTATTTCGGAGAATCTGTTAGCAGTCCAATTTCTTGACGACAGCAACGGATGGGCATCTGGCTATAATGGCATCATCATCAAAACCCAAGATGGAGGCGAAACTTGGAATAACGTACCAAGTGGTACAACAAATTCATTATATGCACTCTTTTTTATAAATGAGGATGTGGGATGGGTTGTTGGCACTAACGGTACAATATTAAAAACATCAGATAGTGGTGAAAACTGGACTGAACAAGTGGGAGGACAGTCGAATTCCTTGTTTTCGGTCCAATTCCTAGATGAAAATACGGGTTGGATTGTTGGTTGGCAAAATACAATTCTAAAAACGATTGATGGCGGCGTCAACTGGATTCAACAAGCGACTGGACCCTATTGGCATTTACAAGATATTTTTATGCTTAACGATAGCCTCGGCTGGGCCGTTGGGCAAAATGGATTAATCATTAAAACACTAGATGGCGGTAACGAATGGTCTCAAATAGTAACTGACAACTATGAGATATTTTCATCTGTCAAATTCTTAGATGAAAACATTGGCTATGTTGTCAATTGGGATAACGGCACAATATTATTTACAGACAATGGAGGCGAGAATTGGGAGTCGCAAATAAGCAACACCAGTGGTCTCTATTCTGTTGAAATTATTGACAGTCAGAACATTTGGGCAGTAGGTCGATATGGCGCAATATTAAAAAAGAACTCGGGGCAGACGCATATTATTGAAAACGCTAATGCTGGATTAATTTCTACTCCTCAATTAACACAGAATTTTCCCAACCCATTTAATCCTATTACGACAATTGAGTACTCAATTGCACATACAGGAACTGTAATGCTACAGGTATATAACTCTCTAGGACAAGAAGTTGAGACTCTTATTAATCAAAATATGAACCCTGGAACATATAGTGTTATGTTTAACTCTACAAATCTTCCAAGCGGTACTTATATTTATAAGATTACCTCAAATAATTTTGTAGAAGTTAAGAAAATGCTCCTGCTTAAATAAATTATTAGTAGGGTTATTTATTCTCGCAAATAACCCTACTTTTATTACTTTAGTTACGTTTATTAAAACAGGAGCTGTAAACATGAAAAGAATCATCTTGATGATGATAGCCATTCTTGGACTATCAAATACCGTACTCGCACAAGCTGAACAAGTAAATGTTGATTGGCCAACAATAGGTCAATCAGACTGGCCCATGATAAGTCATGATCCTCAACGCACCGGACGCTCTCCATTTAGAGGCCCACAATCCCCACTTATAGAATGGGCGGCAGATATCCCAGAAGGTATTTTTTCAGGTCCAGTTATTGGAGAAGAGGGCAACCTCTATTTAGTCGCTGCTGAAAAAGGTCCAAAATCACTCTAACTTGTCTGTAAATAAAGT